>MRWF01005866.1_pt1 | contig 278968 bp, 277 predicted proteins | sample 1013331 | NCBI WGS metagenome assembly MRWF01 (sample SAMN06117577, study PRJNA244670) | biofilm metagenome | biome: Water; feature: Cathode Biofilm; material: Biofilm; isolation source: microbial consortium enriched at the cathode of a solar microbial fuel cell | place: USA: District of Columbia...
CTGGCCGCCTTCATAAACCGGCCAGGAAATCTGGATCGTTCCCGGCAGGTCCGCCATCCAGGCAAAGCCCATGGCAACGGCAAACAACAGCGCGAAAAAGAACAGAACGCGGATCATTCAGTTCGCTCCCTGCGACGGCCGGCTCCTGCCGGCACATAGTTCCATTGACGGGCGGGCGAGTGGCCGGCCTGCATTCAGCTATCCTTCGCAGCAAGCGCGTTGAGCACTTCCTGCGAGGCCTTGTCCGTCAGGTCATCAACCTCGACGCGGGCTTCGGCGCGCGTTGCCCAGTCGGCAGCAGCAGCCTGTCCCTGTTCTGGCAGATCCTTGTAGGCGGCAAGTGCCGACTTGAGGTCTCCCTTCCGGACGGCGTTTTCCATGCGCTGCAGGGCAGCTGCCGGCCCGTCGCCTTCACCTGAGCCCGAACGACGAACGGTGAACAGCGACTGTGCACTGGTCATCAGGCTGTCGAGTACATCACCGGACCGGTCCGGTTCGGAAAACGTCTGGTAGACAGAGCGCGCAACCGGCGGGAACTGGGCGATCAGCACGGGCACCGGTTCGACACCGGTCTTGGCGTTGGCCTCCAGTGCAGACAGGTCGAGCCCGCCCGGCAGCCCCGCCTTGACCGCGGCCAGCTCGGTTTCATAAGGGCGGCCGGAATCAACGGCCGACTTCAACGCGGAAACGGACAGTGCCCTGGCAGCAACTTCACGCGCCGTCGCATCGCCCATCGTTGCCTCAACCGCGGCAAGGCGCGTTGAAAGCGCGTCCAGTTCAGAGCGCAAACCTTCCAGCGCTGCCGTGTTGGCCGCACCGACAGACTTGATATCGGCAGCCAGCGAAGACAGGGTCTCGGTTGCCCGTGCCTGGCTGTCGGCAAGGGTCTTCAGGGAAACGTCCGACGTCGATACGGCTGTCTGCGCTGCCTTCGCGGTCGCTTCGGTATTGGAAAGGCGGGTTTCCACCTCGGAAAGGGTCGTCTTCAGGTCCGAAAGCTGGCCCTCGAGCCCGGTTACGGAACCGGAAAGCTTGTCGGCTTCGGAAGAGGTCGACGTGGTGTCGGTTTCCAGCTTGGCCAGGCGGCTTTCAAGCGGCGCCAGATCCACCTGGCTGTCGCCCTTCACTTCCTCTTCCAGCGCGGCCAGACGGCTTTCAAGCGGCTGGAGATCGGCTGGGGTTCCTTCGCCGGTGCCGGCCCCAGCCGAAGCAACGGTACTGCGCAGTCCTTCGACATCCTGCTTCAGGGCATCGACCGCGGCGCTCAGATCGGACGACGATGCATCCTGCAGTTTGGCTTCAAGCGCGGTGACCTTGCTTTCCAGAGCAGAAACAGCACCGGAGCTGCCCTGGCTGGAGACCGAAGACGTCACGTCGCCGAGTTTTTTCTCCAGATCGGAGATCTTGCGTTCGGCGGCACTGAGCGCGCTGGTGAGCTGCTGGTTCGGCTCGGGCGACAGTTTGACGAGCCCGGCCTGGTAGAGGCCGAAGCCGCCGCCAAGCACCAGGATACCGCCGATAACGGCCGCAATCAGAACGCCGAATGCCCCGACACCGCCGCGGTCTTCAGCAGCCGGCGGATTGGAAAAGCTGGTTGATCCCCCAGGACGGGAGCTGCTGCTTGTCGAGGAGGTTCCGGTCTGGCTGGTGGCAGACGTCGATGAGCCTGCCGGAGACGCCGGTTTGCCGGTCGCAGATGACGACCCGGTTGTGCCGGCTCCGGCGGGCTTTCCGGCTGTGGAAGACCCGGCAGTGGTAGAAGACGACGAAGAATAGCCTGATCCGGTCGAGGACGAGGTCGATGCAGACGAAGAGGGCGACGATGTGCTGCCCGAACTGCCGGTAGACGTTGTATTTCCGGTTGACGTTGAGCTGCCGGACGCAGTCGTGCCGCCGATGCCGCCTGTCTTGGTTGCACCCGCAGTCGTGCCGCCAGACCCCGTCGTGGCGCTCGTCGTTGAGCTCGTACCAGAGGCTGGCTTCGTGTCTGTCGGCTTGGCACCGACCTTCTCTGCGGTCAGATCGATCGTTACCGGCCGCTTGCTGCTGCCGGAGGAAGACGCAGTGCTGCTGCCCGGCTTGTCCTTGCCGCCGGTGCCGCCCGATGAAGATGTCCCGCCCGGGGATTTCTTGTCCGTCGTCATCTCATCTCCTCCTGAACCCTGCCGGTCCCAAGACCTTCACTATACACACCTCTTTGCGAAGCGGTACCGCCGCAGCAAAGACTTTTGCGCGCTGCAAAAGAACGACTCCCCCGGATCTGGTTAACACTGTGTTAAAGCCAGATCCATCAAGGCGCTTTCGTTCGGCGCAGCTGCAATACGCACCTGGCTTACCTCAAATAGGGGCTCGGCCGACTGCCGCGAAAGGGCATAAACAGGCAACCTGGAAAAAATATGGTCGAGACCGTGCCTGCGAACCAGCGCCAGAAAAGCTTCAGCCGTGCGTTTGGAATAAATGAAGACACCATCAAAGGCATTCTGGCGAAGGCCGTCAACCACGGCAGAAGGCAGGTTTTCCGCCGGCTCCATGCGGTAAAGCACGACGGTGCGACAGGAAATGCCCCCTGCGGCGAGAAGTCCCTCCAGATCCCCCGCCCGATCCTCGGCAGCTGGATAAAGGACGGCCCCTGAGGACAATCCGCTCCGATTATCGAGAATCAGCTGAGCCAGCGCAGCGACATCCCCGCTGGCCGAAAGTACATTTGAAAAGCCCGCTTCCCGGCAGGCGAGTGCGGTCGCGTCGCCCACCGTGAAAACCGGCAAGTTCCGCAAGGCATCGATCCGGCCCTGCGCTAACAGGACGGCGACCGACCGCCGGCTGGAAAACGCCAGCGCCGACACGCCATCCGGCCCGAATTGTGCCGACCGCACCTCAACGGTTTTCAGAACGGGAGCTTCATCGGCAACATGCCCCAACGCCCGCAGTTTTTCAGCGGTCCGCCGGCAATCCGGCTGGGGGCGTGTCACCAGAAAGCGCATGACCGGGTCAGGCTCCTGCCAGAAAGTCCGGTCCCATCCGGGTTTTCAGATCTTCCCCGACAGACCGGCCAATCCGCGCGGCCTCTGCCGCAGGCCCACTGCCCGATGCCTCATGCGCGGCCGATCCGTCCGGCTTCAGCACAATCCCTCGGAAGTGCATCGTATCACCTTCGAGCGTTGCCAGGCCGCCGATGGGCGTGCGGCAAGACCCGTCCAGAACAGCAAGGAAGGCGCGCTCCGCATCAAGGCGGATCTGCGTTGCCGCGTCGTGAATTGCCGCCAGCATTTCAAGGGTAGCCTTGTCGTCCGCCCGGCTTTCGATGCAGATCGCACCTTGGCCGACAGCCGGCAGAAACTGGTCGGTTTCCAGAAGGCTGGTGATTTCCGCTTCCAGGCCCAACCGGCGCAGACCGGCCGCCGCCAGAAGTGTTGCGTCCACCTCGCCCTCTGCCAGCTTGCGCAGGCGTGTCTGCAGGTTGCCGCGGTACATCACCACTTCGATATCCGGGCGCAGCCGCTTGATCATCGCCTGGCGCCGCAGCGAACTGGACCCGACGACGGCACCCTGCGGCAGATCGGTCAGGGTCTTTGCCTTGGGCGACAGGAACGCATCGCGCACATCTTCCCGCGGCAGGAAGGCCGTCAAAGCCAGACCATCCGGCAGGACCGTCGGCATGTCCTTGGACGAATGAACGGCAAGATCGATCCGCCCGTCCAGAAGCGCTTCCTCGATTTCCTTCGTGAACAGCCCCTTGCCACCGACTTCCGACAGCGGCCTGTCCTGGATCCTGTCGCCGGAGGTCTTGATGACCACGATCTCGAACGCGTCTTCGGCCAGATCATGGGCCGCCATCAGCCGGTCGCGGGTTTCGTGGGCCTGTGCCAGCGCCAGCGCGCTGCCCCTTGTTCCGATACGCAAAGGATTTGATTGCAAGGTTTACCGTCCAGATGCTACGCCCGGCAGAAATGACGGGCACCGATTTATGTCTTTTCGGATGTCCTAACACAGGCCACCGCACTTAGACCAATGACCTCAGTCAAAACAGATGACAATGCGACCAATCTGACGGTCCTGGGCATTGAAACCAGCTGCGACGAAACCGCAGCAGCGGTTGTGTGCGGCCCTGCGCACAAGAAGATCCTCTCCAATACGATCCGTTCGCAGATCGACGAGCATACAGAATTCGGTGGCGTGGTGCCGGAAATTGCCGCCCGTGCCCACATCGAGATCCTCGACCGGATCGTTGCCGAAGCCATGAACGAGGCCGGTTGCGGCTGGGACGATATCGACGCGATTGCCGCAACTGCCGGTCCCGGCCTCATCGGTGGTGTCATCGTCGGCTTCATGACCGCCAAGGCCATCGCGATGGCAGCGGGAAAGCCGATCGTCGGCGTCAATCACCTGGAAGGCCACGCCCTGACCGCGCGCCTGACCGACGATCTCGAGTTTCCGTTCCTCTTGCTGCTCGTCTCCGGCGGCCACAGCCAGTTCCTGCTGGTGCGCGGCGTCGGGGACTATGAACGTCTCGGCACGACCATCGACGATGCCATTGGCGAAGCTTTCGACAAGACAGCCAAACTGCTGGGCCTGCCCTATCCCGGCGGCCCGCATGTAGAAAAAATGGCTGCCAAGGGCGACGTCACCCGCTTCCGCCTGCCGCGTCCGCTTCTGGATCGCCCGGGCCTCGACATGTCCTTCGCCGGACTGAAGACGGCCCTTCGCACCCAGGCGAAAAAGCTTGAACCTGTCGATGAACAGACGATTGCCGACCTCTGCGCGGCATTTCAGCGATCTGTGTCCGACGTTTTGGCAGCCCGCACCCGCTCCGCACTCGATCTCTTCCGGACACGCCACCCAGGTGTCAAACCGGCAATCGTTGTGGCTGGCGGCGTCGCGGCGAACCAGGAAATCCGCAACAGTCTTCTGGCTGCGGCAGAAGAGGCAGATGCCCGTTTCATCGCGCCGCCCATGCGCCTTTGCACCGACAATGCAGCAATGATCGCCTGGGCCGGTATTGAGCGGCTTCGACTTGGCCCCGTGGACGACATGAGCCTGTCACCCAGGCCTCGCTGGCCGCTGGATTCAGCCAATGCCGGTGTGCTCGGCGCGGGTAAAAAGGGCGCCAAGGTCTAGGATGTGGACCTGTAAATCATCGCTCAATTTCCCACCGACCCTTTTGCGCGACCAAAGACCCTGTTAGGAAACTTCAGCCTTCCAACAAGGACTGTTCTGAGAAATGCGCGTCTACCACAAGGCCTATGTCTACCTGACCTGCGGCACGGACCTTCTGGTCTTCGACGAACCGGACACGCCTCATCTGGGCCTGCAGGTTCCGGGCGGCACCATCGATCCGGGGGAAAGCTTTCTGCATGGCGCCATGCGGGAATTTGCCGAGGAAACAGGCCTCGAACTGGACGTGGCCTTTGATCATTTTTCCAGTCAGGATATCCCGTTCGAAACGATCCCTCCCGTCGGCCAGTACCGGCCCGCACCAAACCGCCCGCTGCTTGGCCGCCACATCCGCCGCAACTACCATGTCCGCCTCGGTGCCCGGCCGGAGAGCGAGTGGGAGCATTACGAAATGCATCCCAGCAGCGGCGGCGAACCGATTCGCTATCGTTTCTTCTGGGTTGACCTCTTTGGCGAACGGGCAAGCGACGAGGAAAACTTCTTCGCAGCCTTCGGCGCGCCCCTCGATGCGCTGCGCAAACGTGTGACACGCCTCGCCAACGCGGCATAAACAACAGTTCTTTCAAGGACCTGCCCGTGCTGATCTACCAAAAGGCCTATGTCTACCTGACCTGTGGAACAGAGCTTCTCGTGTTTGTGGAACCCGATTTCCCGAATGCCGGCCTCCAGGTTCCCGGAGGCACGGTCGACCCCGGCGAAAGCTATCTGCAGGCTGCCAGGAGAGAATTTGCCGAGGAGACCGGACTTTCGTTGGATATCGCGCTCGAATCGTTCGCCGACCAGGACCATATCTTCAAAGATGTTCCCCGTTGTCTCGACGGCTTGCATCGCCGGCGGCATTTTCACGGCCGAATTCGTGAAAAGCCCGCGACAGAATGGGAACATTTCGAAATGTCACCGAACGCAGGCGGTCCACCGATAAGGTTCCGTCTGTTCTGGATTGACCTGTTCACCATGGATGCGCCGACCGAGGCCCGCTTTTTTGAAGGGTTTGGAGCGCAACTTGAAACATTACGGACGCGCGTGGAAAGGCAGAGCAATGGGCGCCATTAGGTCTATCGGCGTCGTTGGCGGCGGCGCCTGGGGCACTGCCCTGGCCCTGACCGCAGCCCGTGCCGGACGGGAAGTGCGCCTTTGGGCGCGTGATCCCGGCACGGTCTCCGATATCAGGTCCCGTCGGCAGAACCCGAGGTATCTGCCGGGAATCACCTTTGACGAGGAACTGGAAGCGACATCTTCGCTGGAAGAGGTTGCCGACGCCGATGCCATCTTGCTGGTGACACCCGCCCAGACAACCCGTGCGATGCTGGCTGCCCTCAAACAGACCGGCAAGGTACGCGGCCCCGTCGTGCTGTGCGCCAAGGGCATCGAACAATCCTCCGGAAAGCTCTTGTCCAAGGTCATGAGCGAGGAACTGCCCGGCGTCGAACCGGGCGTGCTGTCCGGCCCGAGCTTTGCCGACGACGTCGCCAAGGGCCTGCCGACCGCCGTCACCGTTGCCGCCAATTCGGCCAAGACCGCGCTCAGCCTGTGCGAAGCGATGCAATCGCCCTGTTTCCGGCCTTATGCCTCGATCGACATTCTCGGTGCCCAGATTGGCGGCGCCCTCAAGAACGTGCTCGCGATCGCCTGCGGGGCCGTGGTCGGCCGCAAGCTCGGCGCCAGTGCCCAGGCGGCGCTGACAGCACGCGGCTTTGCCGAACTGTCTCGCCTCGGCACTGCCATGGGCGCACAGGGCGAAACCCTGACAGGCCTTTCCGGTCTGGGGGATCTTGTGCTCACCTGTTCGTCCAGCCAGTCGCGCAACTTTTCCTTCGGGCTGCGGCTCGGGGAAGGCTTCATGGCTTCCGAGCTGATTTCGGCAGGCGGCAAGCTCGCGGAAGGCGCCTTTTCCGCCCGCGTCGCCGTAAAGTTGGCCCGCAAATACGATGTCGAAGTGCCGATCTGCGAGACGGTGGCCAGGATGATCGACGAGGACCTGACCATCGATGACGCCCTCAACACCCTGATGGCACGCCCACTGAAATCGGAAACGGCAGGGCTTTGACCCCGTCTCGACGAAACCGGCCTTCGACATAGGCACAAGCCGGCACCTGGCTCTCTTTCCGCTTGTGATAGGGGATTGGCATATGAGCGATATCCTCATCCCCACGGCGTCACCCCGGACAAGCGAAGCGCAGATCCGGGGCCCACTCGCCGCGCCGCTTGCCGAAGCAGACAAGGTGCCCTGAAGAGGCACAACCCATTCCAGCTCTCTGGAAACGAGTAGCCCCCGGGTCTCGCGTTGCTCGCCCGGGGTGACACTTGTGCTTGCTGCCTGTCTTTAGTCCAAAGTCAGTTGCCCTGCCACAAAGGGGAGAACAGCTCCCCCACGTCCTCATCCTGAGGAGCCGGGCAACGCCAGGCGTCTCGATGGATGGGCCGCTTGCATAGGGTGTGATGCACCTCCCCGACTTTCCCCCATTGAGTTTCCCCCGCCCCGGCCCTAGGTTCGACGCAGATTCGACCAACCCGGGGAATTCTTCATGCTTTATGCCCTGATCTGCACCGACAAGCCCGGTGCCCTGCAGACGCGCCTCGACAACCGCGCCGCCCATCTCGACTTCCTGAAAGGCCTCGGCGACAGCCTCAAGGCAGCCGGCCCGTTCCTTGACGACGACGGCAACATGACCGGCTCGCTGGTGGTGATCGAAGCCTCCAACCGCGACGAGATCCTGGCGATCTCCCAGGAAGATCCCTACGCCCGTGCCGGTTTGTTCGAAAGCGTCGAGATCCGCCCCTGGAACTGGGCAATCAAGAACCCGGAGGCAAACTGAGTGCAGTACTGGCTGATCAAGTCCGAGCCCGACAAATGGTCATGGGAACAGCAGAAGGCCCGTGGCGACAAGGGTGAGCAGTGGGACGGTATCCGGAACTACCAGGCACGCAATAACATGCGGGCCATGGAAATCGGCGACAAGGCGTTCTTCTACCATTCCAACATCGGCAAGGAAGTCGTCGGCATCGTTGAGGTCTGCAGCGACATCCATCCGGACACCACCATCGATGACCCCCGCTGGGAATGCGTGGACTTCAAGGCCGTCCGCGACATGCCCAAGCCAGTGACCCTGGCCGACGTCAAGGCCGAACCGCGCCTTGCCAAGATGTCGCTGGTCACCTCCATGCGCCTGTCGGTTCAGCCGGTCACGGAAGAGGAATGGAAAATCGTCTGTGAAATGGGCGGTCTCAAAGAGCCTGCGTAACTTCCTCTCCTGAGAGATCCGCCCTGAATGGCCCTTATCAAGGATCCGGCAGCCTTCATCCGGAAGGAGACCAAGGTCAAACCCGTGCCGCATGCAGAGGAAATCCTGCTGCATGTGGCCGATGAGGCCATGGATCTGTGGCAAAAGACCGAAGACGAACTGGGTGAGCTTGGCCTGCCGCCGCCATTCTGGGCCTTTGCCTGGGCAGGTGGCCAGGGACTTGCCCGCTACGTGCTCGACACGCCGGAACTGGTCGCAGGAAAGCGCGTTGTCGACTTTGCCTGCGGCTCCGGTCTGGTCGGTATAGCCGCCATGAAGGCCGGCGCAGCGTCCTGCCACGCGGTCGACATCGACCCCTACGCCCTGACCGCAACACGCCTCAACGCCGCGCTCAACGAGGTGGAGATCACCACCGAGACCGCGGACATCACCACCGGAGAACCGCCGCAAGCGGACCTTGTCTTCTGTGGTGACGTTTTCTACGACAAGCCCATGGCCGACAAGGTGCTGGCATTTCTCGACAGGTTGCTGGCGAACAACATCGAGGTCTATGTCGGCGACCCTGGCCGGTCCTATCTGCCCTCGTCACGCTTGATTGAACTGGCGGCCTACAGCGTTCCGGTGGTCGGTGCGCTGGAAGACAACGAGATCAAACGCACGCGCGTTTTCCGTTTGCAGGAAAAATCATCCGGAGAATGACCTGGTGGCGGATCAGTCTTGCAGACCATCGCCTTGCACATAACTTTTTCCGCAATCCCACTTCCTCTTTTTGCAGCTTGCGATAGGTTAGCCGTTCAAGCTTAATGCGCTTTCCTGTTCCGATGTGTTTCTAGGAGTCCTGCATGCCCATCGTTAATCGCCTCGCGGATCTGGCCGACGAGATCACCGCCTGGCGCCGCGACATTCACGAAAATCCCGAAATTCTCTACGAAACGGTGCGGACTGCCGAGAAGGTGTCCGAGCTGCTGCAGAGCTTCGGTGTCGATGAAATCGCAACGGGCGTCGGCAAGACGGGCGTCGTCGGCGTGATCAAGGGCCGCAACGGTGGTGCCGGCAAGACCATCGGCCTGCGTGCCGACATGGACGCGCTGCCGATCGAGGAAATCACCGGCAAGGACTATGCCTCCAAGATCCCGGGCAAGATGCACGCCTGCGGCCATGACGGCCACACCGCCATGTTGCTGGGCGCTGCAAAGTATCTCGCCGAGACCCGCAACTTCGACGGCACGGTCGTCGTCATCTTCCAGCCGGCTGAAGAAGGTGGCGCAGGCGCGAAGGCGATGATCGACGATGGTCTCCTGACCCGCTGGCCGATCGAGGAAGTCTACGGCATGCACAACTTCCCGGGCATGCCGGTGGGCGAATTCGCCATCCGCAAGGGCCCGATCATGGCCGCGACCGACGAATTCCGCATCACCATCACCGGCCGGGGCGGCCATGCCGCCAAGCCGCATGAGACCATCGACCCGATCGTGATCGGCTCGCAACTGGTGTCCGCGCTGCAAACCATCGCCAGCCGCAATGCCAATCCGCTCGATTCGGTTGTTGTGTCGGTGACCGTTTTCCAGGGTGGCAACGCCTTCAACGTCATTCCGCAGGAAGTGCTGCTGCGCGGCACCGTGCGCACGCTGAGCCCGGAAATGCGGGATCTCGCCCAGGCACGGATGGAATCCATCGTCAGCTCTGTTGGCGATGCGTTCGGCGCAAAGGCAGTTCTGCAGTTCACGCGCGGGTATCCGGTCACGGCGAACCACGACGAGCAGACGGATTTCGCGGCAGCCGTCGCCGAAGGCATTGCCGGGGTCGGCAAGGTCAATCGCGAGATCGAGCCGATGATGGGCGGTGAGGATTTCTCCTACATGCTGGAAGAACGCCCGGGCGCGTTCATCTTCGCCGGCAACGGCGACAGCGCGGGCCTGCACCATCCGGCCTATGACTTCAACGACGACCTGATCCCTGTCGGCTGTTCCTACTGGGTGAAACTGGTCGAAACGGCCCTGCCCGCGGCGGCCTGACCGCCTGTGAAATCCTTCATCGCCATCCCGGTTCGCACGATGCCGACCCGGGATGACGGGCCGGGATGACGGCGGGAAGGTTTTGGATTAAGAGTGACGCCGGTTCCGACCGGCGTTTTCATTTGGATTTTCAAATATGGCTCTTTCCCCGTTCAAGCTTCCCTTTCTGGCAGCCTATGTCGTGGTCGGGGCCATTGTCGGTGTCCTGGTGATCCACCCGCTGAACCTTGTGGTGGTCTGGTGGGAACTGGCCCGTTTTTCGGAAACGGCTCCGAACCTCCTTGAATTTCTGACGGCGCGCCTGTGGCTGGTGCTGCTTCCCCGGCATCTGGATGTTGCGGTTGCCTATACCGGTCTCGGCGCAGTTGTCGGCCTCGCCTTCGGCATCTTCACCCGCAACTACATGCGAACATCCAAAGCCTACCGGTCGCTGCGCGAAGAGCAGACCGCGCTCATTCCCGATCTTCTGAAACAGGGCGAAAACCGGCGCGTGGAGTTCAAGTCGTCGCTGCGCTGGGACCTGAAGGAAAACCGGACCAACCGGTCCCTGGAAAAGGTCATCGCCAAGACCCTTGCCGGCTTCTTCAATGCCGATGGCGGCCATCTTCTGATCGGTGTTGACGACAACGGCACACCGCTTGGTCTCGACAAGGACCTGGCAACGCTGAAAAGCCCGGACCTCGATTCGTTCGAGCGCACCGTCAACGACATCGTTTCCAAGACACTCGGCGGAGATCTCTGTCCTTACATCCACACGGTCTTTTCCAGGGTGGACGGCAAAGACGTGGCGATGGTCATCGTCAGCCCGGCACCCCGCGCCGTCTATCTGGAAGAAAACAAGGCCTCGGTCTTCTATCTGCGCAGCGGCAATTCCACCCGCGCACTGGATGTCCGCGAAGCGGTCAACTACGCCAACAAGAGATGGTCGTGACATGTCGGACATCGCCGGCTTCTTCTTTCCCGATCAGCTGCACCTTGCTGCATCGCTGACACTGATCGTCACGAGTTTCTTCACCTCGGCCCTGACAGCGGCCGTCGGCCTTGGCGGCGGGGTCGCGCTGATCGCGATCATGGCAACCGTCATGCCGGCCAGTGCCCTGGTGCCGGTCCACGGTGTCGTTCAGCTCGGATCGAACGCCGGGCGTGCGCTGGTGCAACTGAAACATGTCGACTGGCTGATTGCGCTGTGGTTCGCAGTCGGGGCGGCAATTGGCGCAGCCGTGGGCGGCGCTATCGCGGTGGAATTGCCGCCGGCGGTTCTGAAGGCGGGCATCGGCCTGTTTGTGCTGTGGGTCGTCTGGGGCAAGGCACCGCATTTCGGCAAGGCGCCGAAACGGGTCATGGCAGCAGCGGGTTTTGCCTCCACGTTCCTGTCCATGTTCTTCGGTGCGGCCGGCCCCATCGGCGGTGCCGTCTTGTCGACCCTCGGCCTGCCGCGCCACGGGTTCGTCGCCAACCAGGCAATCACCGCGCTGATCATGCACATCTTCAAGATCATTGCGTTCGGCGCGCTCGGCTTCGCCTTTGCGCCCTGGCTGGGACTGATTGTCCTGATGATCGCCAGCGGCTTTCTCGGCACACTCGCCGGCAGCCGCCTGCTCGGCCGAATGGACGAGAAGAGCTTCAAGACCGGCTTCAGATGGGTGATGACCGCGCTGGCGCTGAACCTCCTGTTCCAGGCAGTGCGGGGCTGGCTCGGCTGATCCTTGCAGGAGCTGTCCTGAAACCGGCTTCAATCCCTCTGCTCTCCGGGCCCTTCAGCCGTTCTTGACCTTTCCCCACGGCTTGCTTGAGTTCTTCGCAACTGGCTTCATCTTGAAAGACAACGGCCGACGCGCTAACCCATCGCCATCAGATTTCTCAAAATGCGGGATGGAACATCCATGGCTTCACAAAACCTTCTGCTTCTGCCGGGTGACGGCATTGGCCCGGAAATCATGCAGGAAGTGAAAAAGGTCATTGCCTGGTTCAATGAAAAGGGCGGCATGTCCTTTGAAACCGACGAAGGCCTGGTGGGTGGTTCCGCCTATGACGCGCATGGCCAGTCGATCTCCGAAGAAGACATGGCCAAGGCCATGGCTGCCGACGCGGTTATCTTCGGCGCCGTCGGTGGGCCCAAGTGGGACGACGTTCCCTACGAAGTTCGCCCGGAAGCCGGCCTTTTGCGTCTGCGCAAGGACATGCAGCTGTTCGCCAACCTGCGCCCGGCCATCTGCTACCCGGCGCTTGCCGATGCATCCTCGCTGAAGAAGGACGTGATCGAAGGTCTCGACATCCTGATCGTGCGCGAGCTGACCGGCGGCGTCTACTTCGGCGAACCGAAGGAAATCATCGACCTCGGCAACGGCCAGAAACGCGGTATCGACACGCAGGTCTACGACACCTACGAGATCGAGCGCATTTCCGGCGTCGCCTTTGAGCTGGCACGCACGCGCGGCAACAAGGTCACGTCCATGGAAAAGCGGAACGTGATGAAGTCCGGCGTACTGTGGAACGAAGTCGTTACCCAGACGCACAAGAACGGCTACGAGGATGTTCAGCTGGAGCACATGCTGGCTGACGCCGGCGGCATGCAGCTTGTCCGCTGGCCCAAGCAGTTCGACGTCATCGTGACGGACAACCTCTTCGGCGACATGCTGTCCGACGTTGCCGCCATGCTGACCGGTTCGCTCGGCATGCTCCCGTCCGCATCGCTCGGCGCACCGGATGGTGTTACCGGCAAGCGCAAGGCGCTTTATGAGCCTGTCCACGGCTCGGCTCCGGACATTGCCGGCACGGGCGCTGCCAACCCGATCGCCATGATTGCCAGCTTCGGCATGGCGCTGCGTTACTCCTTCGAGGAAGTTGCAGCCGCCGACAAACTGGACAAGGCCATCGCCAACGCTCTCGACAAGGGCCTGCGGACGAAAGATATCGCAGCGCCTGGCCAGGCCACCGTTTCCACCGTGGAAATGGGCGACGCCATCATTGCCGAACTGGACGCCTTGAGCGCTTGATAGGCAATCGCCATTTGCAAGCAGAGCCGTCACCGGTTATCCCGGTGGCGGCTTTCCCTTTTCAAGATACCGCTGGTCCCATGATCGAAGACAAACTCGCCCCCTTTCTCGGCACCTGGATCCTCGACACGGAGGAAAGCGACTTCGAACAAGGCGAACCGCCACGCAGCGCCACACTCAAGATCGATGAGAACTTCGGCGTTGCCGTCTTCACGATGAACCAGGTGGCCTCCGACGGCGAAGTCACCAACGACACTTTCGAGGCAATGCCGGACGGTCCGGAAGTGCGTCTTGGCAAAAGCGGCCTGGTCGACGCCATGCGTCTCGTGTTCCAGGGAGATCGCAACCTCATTTCGGAAGCCCGCCGCGGAGGGTTGACGATCATGAAAGCCGACCGGGAACTGTCTGACGACGGCAGAACGCTGACCGTGACGCAAACCGTCCACCTGGTCGACGTTGCAAGCTACACGAACGTGTCCGTCTACCGGCGCGCGCAGTAGGAAACGGCCTGCCATGAAACAGATGATTGGAGCGATCGCCCTCATCGTGCCGGATTATGACCAGGGCATCGACTTTTATGTCGGCAAGCTTGGCTTTAACCTGGTTGAAGACACTCACCTTGGCGGCGGCAAGCGCTGGGTACTGGTTGCGCCCAAGGGCAGCTCCGAGACACGTCTCCTGCTGGCGCAAGCCGACGGTGACGATCAGCACGCCGCCATCGGCAACCAGACCGGCGGCCGTGTGTTCCTGTTCCTGCACACCGACAACTTCGATCGCGATCATCAGGCGATGCTAACGGCCGGCGTCACCTTTCTGGAGACACCACGCCACGAGGCTTATGGCAAGGTTGCCGTCTTCCAGGACCCCTTCGGCAACAAGTGGGATCTGATCGAGCGTTTTGAGGGTTAAGCGTCCCGCGCAGCGAAGGTTTCGTATTCCCCCGACTGGCCCGCAGTCTCAGATAACCTGCAACGTGATCAACGCGACAGCGACATAGCGTGCTGTCTTTGCAATTGCGACCAGCAGGGTGAAGCTCCAGAAGGGCTCCTTGAGCACGCCTGCCGCCAATGTCAGGGGATCGCCGATAATCGGCGCCCAACTGAGCAGCAGGCTCCATCGTCCGTAGCGGTGATACCAGCCCGTTGCCTTGGCGAGCTTGTCAGGCTTGACCGGAAACCAGGAAGCGGTCGACCAGGCGGTTGCGGCCCTGCCGAGGCCCCAATTGACCATTGATCCGAGCGTGTTGCCAAGGCTTGCCGCCGCAACCAGCAGAACGACAGGTTCCGTTCCAAGCGCAATCAGGCCGGAAAGGCCCAGTTCGGATTGGGCGGGCAGCAGGGTGGCAGCCAGAAAGGATACGCCGAACAGGCCCAGCATGCTGGCACTCATCGGGAACTGCCGGTCTGGGCTTTCTGCATGGCTGAAATGGCTCTGTGCATGAAATCCAGGAACTGCGCCTTTTCCTGTTCCGAAAACCCCTCCAGCGCCTCTCCGTTCTGGGCAATCGCAGACGCGATGGCTTCCTTTTCCAAAACCTTGGCCTTGTCGGTCAGGAATATTTCCTGAACCCGGCCGTCTTCTTCACTCGCCCGACGGGTGATCAAGCCGTCCCGCTCCATCCGGGCCAGGGTGTTTGCCAGCGTTGCCTGTTCGATATCAAGCAACTGCACGAGTTCCTTTTGCGTGCGTCCTTCCTTTGCCCAAAGGGCGACCAGTGCCGGAAATTGGCCCGGCGAAAGGCCTAGCGGCCGGATACGGCGATGGAGACCGGCGGCAAACAGCCGTGCCATGTGGTTTGCCAGATACCCGGCGGAGGAATCTTTTTCGAAGGTCATCCCTTGCATATACGATAGATAGCACCCTATATAAATAAACATAGCTTGCTATATAATTAGGAGTTCGAAATGACATCACTCTGGACACGTCGTGCCATTCATCTGGCAGCACTTTCCTTCCTGACCGCCAACTTGGGAGTCTCCGCCATGGCGAGTGAAATCAACACCAACACACCGGTAACGCTGATCAATTCCTTCGAAGTTCCCGAAGACCGTCTTGCCGACGCAGTTCGCAGCTGGGAACAGGCGCGCGACTTCCTGAAAGAGCAGCCTGGCTACATCACCACGCGCCTGCACCAGTCCCTGTCTCCGCAGGCGAAGTTCCAGCTGGTCAACATCGCGCTTTGGGAAAGTCCAGATGCGTATCAGGCCGCCATTCAGAAGCTCGGCAAAAGCGGCATTGTCGCCGAATTCAAGGGCATCAGCTTTCATGCCGCACTCTACACCGTCATTCGGGAGGATGAATGATGGCGGCCTTGCCCGTAACCGGATACCGGTTGCTGCACTGGACGATTGCCGCTCTTACCATCAGCGCCCTGGCTACCGGCTATGCCCTGACGAACAACGAACCGTTTTCGCCAAACCTTCTGAAAACCCATCTGGGACTTGGCTTGTCTGCGGGCCTGCTCGCTCTTGTCCGCACAATCTTTTGGCTGGCAAAGGGTACCCCTCACCCGGTGTTCGCCGTTCATTCCGGGTTGCAGCAAGCTATCGGCAAGGGCGTCCACGCCGCCTTGCGCCTCATACCGCTGCTGCTCCTGGTCAGCGGTATCGGCATGATCGTCATATCCGGTAGCCTTGAAAAGATTGCGAATGGCACATTGCCGGGACTTGCGGCTTTCGCCGGATTGCCACCGGCAGGCCTGCACCATGCCGCGGCGCTTTTGCTTGCAGCACTCATCGGACTGCACAGCCTTGCTGCCCTGTGGCACTGGCAAAGACGAAGTTTCACGGCATGAGAATGGCAATGCAGAAAAGGAAAGGCCCGGCTGCATAAAGCGGCCGGACCTTCGCTCAGGTCTTGGGAGGACCTTTGTCTGAAGTGCCTTAGTTCAGGCGGCTTGCCGGGCCGAGGTCGATCAACCGGGTTTCACCCGGTGCATCGTCAACACCGTCATTGTCGGTGACCAGGATCAGACGGCCATCGGCCGTGATCGTCAGGCCTTCCGGCTTGTCGAGAACCCAGCCCTTGCCTTCAGCCAGAGCCGGCAGGATATCCATGGCGTAGCGCTTCTGGACCACCGGGAGCTCAGATCCGTAGGCAGCCGGGGTCACACCTTCCAGGGAAATCGTGGTGATCTGCTTGATGGCTGCGTCTTCACCACCCTTGTTATCGCGCTCCAGAATGGCGAACTTGCCGTCGCCCATGGAGACGATTTCCGACAGGCCGACCCAGCCGCCGGCTGCGCTCTTCGGCTTGTCGAGCGGATAGTGAACGAAGCCCCAGGACTTGTCGGCCGGGTTGTAGATGGCCAGCTTCACCATGCCCTTCGGGTCGTCTTTCCATTCACGCTGAACGGCGACGGCCACCAGCGTCTTGCCGTCCATTTCGAACTCGGCAACGCCTTCAAAGGAGAAACGCGCGGACTGGGCGTTCAGCTCTTCCGGAAGCGTGATTTCTTCCTGAACCTGACCGTCGGTGCCGACTTTCAGCAGCAGGTGCTGCAGTTCCTTTTCCGGATTGCCTTCGGAAGCCAGCCAGAAGCCGCCATCCTTGGCAACAGAGATGCCTTCCAGGTCCAGTTTTGCCTGCTTGCCACCCTGAACGGTTGCATAGGCAACGATTTTTGCCGGTTTGGAAGAGATGTCCAGCGTGTAGATGCGGGCGTCGTCATAGAAGCTGTCGCTGACGGCGTAGAGCTTGTTGCCGTCTTCCGGGTCTGCAGCCAGTGCGGACAGTGCGCCCCAGCCGATCGGCGCGCCTTTTTCCGGGTCGGTTTCGGACACGACCATCGGGTAGGACGGAGCGTCCGCACCGAACTTGTAGAGGGAGACCTGCGCGCGAACGTTGTCTTCCGCACTGTCGACCTCGTTGGCAACCACAAACAGGTCACGGCTCGGGATCGCAAGTGAGCCTTCCGGACCGACGTGGGTCGGCAGGAACTGGACGAATTCCGGCTCGGCACCGGTGTCCTTGTAGACAGCGACGAAGTTGCCGCGTTCGGAATTGACGAAGATCAGCTTTTCACCGCCGAATTCACCAACCGTCACACCTTCCGGCTCGGTGCCCTTCTTGGACGCGCGCTTGGCCGGATAGTGGCCGTTGGCCATGCCAAGGTGTTCCATCTGGTTGCCGCTGTCGAACAGGACCTCGCCCTTGGTGTTCCAAATGGTGAAGCCGCGCGAACCGCCTTCGTAGTCGCCTTCGTTGGCGGTCACGAAACGCTCGTCGTCGATCCAGGCAACCGCATCCGGCTCACGCTTGACGTTTTCGGTCGAACCGGAGGCATCGCTCATGCGCGCCTTGGACACCGGAATGTTTTCAGCCGAAGCCGTACCGGCGGAAAAATGGCTGACAACTTCACCGGAGGCCAGATCGACCACGGCGATATGGTTGTTTTCCTGCAGCGTGACGACAACCTGGTTCTGGGAGTTGATCGAAACGAACTCCGGCTCCGAATCGGTCGGCGCAATTTCGGCAAGACCTGTCAGGTCGACAATGCGAACCGCGTCGCAGTTGGTCGGCGTGCCGGTTTCGTCCAGATCGAAGATCGCGAGATGGCCGGCCGGCATTTGCGGGATCACACCGTCGTTCAGATCTTCATCGCGCTCGTTCTCGATGGCGATCGCAACGAACTTGCCGTCCGGAGAGATGGCAACGCTGTCCGGCTGACCCTTTGCATCGCACTTCGCGGTGATACCAAGACCGTCGAGAGCGATCACGGCCAGATGGCCGGACGCATTGACGTAGTCTTCGGACGTGTTGACGCCGGCATAGGCGAATGTTTCGCCGACGGCGACCGAAGTCGGCTCACCACCAAGCGCGGTGCGGCCCATCGGCTGCAGGTTCAGCGGGTTGGCCGCATTCACGAAAACAATGGCTTCGCCCGGGCTGTCGGTGAAGACGAGCGTGCGGCCGTCCTTCGTGGCGTAGATGATTTCGGCAACGGTTTCGGTGGCCTGATCCACGCCTTCCGGCAGGGTCTTGTAGACCGGGAATGTGTTGATACGCTCGAAATACTCTGCCTGTGCTGCCGACACGGCGCCAAGGCCGAACAGGACTGAAAGGCTGACACCTTTTAAAAAGCGCCCACGAAGGTCCGCCATTGCACTCGCTCCCACAAAATATCGGGTTGATGGTGCGCGCAAGCTAGTGGCCCTGATTACAATATCGGTGACAGTTGCATGAAGCTTTCATGACAACACCCAGCAAGCCTTGAATTTGCATTTCGAGCACTTACATCATATCAAGGCCGGGCGGTAATCTCCGCCACCTCCATCTTCCAGACTTTCCCGCATTTGTGCCTCCGGCGCATTTTTCATCGGATTTTCCAATGCAGATCGGTTTTGTCCGCTCCGCCATTGTGCTGGGGCTTCTCGCTGCTGTCGGTCCATTTGCCATCGACCTCTATCTGCCCGCCATGCCGGAAATCGTGCAGGCATTGCAGACGGACGACGCTGCGGTTCATATGACCTTCACGGTCTATTTCATCGCTTTCGGGTTAGCCCAGTTGATCTACGGTCCGCTGGCAGACCGGTTTGGACGCAAGCTGCCCGCCTTCCTGGGCCTGATCGTCTTCCTCATCGGATCGGTCATGTGTGCGACCGCGGTGGACGTTTCAGCCCTGACATTCGGCCGTTTCGTGCAGGCGCTTGGTGCCGGCGCGCCGATGGTCATCGTGCGGGCCGTGGTCCGCGACCTCCACACCGGACCAAAGGCGACCAGGCTGATGGCTCTGGTGATGCTGGTCTTCAGCGTTTCGCCGATGCTTGCACCGCTCGCCGGCAGCCTGATCATCCAGTTCGGCAGTTGGCGCCTGATCTTTGTGGCCCTGGGCGTGATTTCCCTTCTCGCCATGCTGCAAATGGCCTTCTTGCTGCCCGAAACGCTACCGGCCGAGCGCCGGGGCAAGATCGACCCGACAGCAATGCTGCGCAGCGCCATCTACCTGATGCGTGACAGCAGGTTCATGGGTCTGACGCTGATCGGTGGCTTCTCGCTTGCGAGTTTCTTCGTCTTCATCGCCGCAGCGCCGCTGGTCTACATGACACAGTACCAGTTGACGCCGACAGCCTTCAGCCTTGTTTTCGCGCTGAACGCGATCGGCTTCTTTGCGTCTTCCCAGTTTGCCGCCTCGCTTGGTGAGCGCTTCGGCATGGGCAGAGTGGCATTGAGGGCCGTCAGCGGATTTGCGGCAGCCAACGTTCTGCTGGTCATTCTTGTGTGGAGCGGCATCGACGACCTGCCGGTTCTGATGGCACTCTTCTTCATCGGCAACACCTGCCTCGGACAGGTCATTGCTCCTGTGATGGTCATGGCGCTGGAAGAACATGGCGAACATGCCGGCATGGCATCCTCCCTCGGTGGCACCTTCCAGATGGTTGCCGGTGGCGTGATGATCCTCGTCTGCAGCCCGTTCTTCGACCGGACAGCTTTGCCATTGGTTGGCGCGGTTGCCGCCTGTGCTCTCATCGCCCTGGTCATCGCACTGCTGACCCTGCGCACGTCGCGCGAAGGCCAGGCAGTCGCCTGACGCGACAACCTTGAAACCAGTCCGCCGGAGAAACGTTACACGCGCTCTTCGGCGGACTGCCCGATTTGATCGAGTTTCTTCTGCAGGGACAGACGGTCGAGCGAAGACATCGGCAGGCTCACGAAAACCGAGATCCGGTTGCTGAGCATCCGGAAGGCATCGTTGAATGCGACAGCCCTTTCGCTATCGCTTCCGGAAACGGCTGCCGGATCCGGCAGGCCCCAATGGGCTGACATTGGCTGGCCAGGCCAGACAGGGCAGGTTTCCTTCGCCGCATTGTCGCAAACGGTAAAGACGAAATCCATGACCGGGGCATCCGGCGCAGCGAATTCGGCCCAGTCCTTCGAGCGCAGCTCATCCGTCTTGAAATTGAGCTTGCTGAGCAAGGCAAGTGCTTCCGGACGCACCGCTCCAGCCGGTTGTGACCCGGCAGAAAACGCCCTGAAGCGGCCCTGCCCCTCCCGGCTCAGGATCGCCTCCGCCATGATCGACCGGGCGGAATTGCCAGTGCACAGGAAAAGCACGTTGTAGACATCGCCGGACATTTGATCCCCCTTAACCTCAACAGGTCTCTCCGCAGGCAATCGTCTCGATGACCTGCGCACAAAGTTCCGGATGACCACCACAGCAATCAGCCATCAGAAACGTCAGCAACTCGCGTATGCCGTCAAGATCCGCGAAGTAGCGAATCGACCGCCCCTCGCGTTCATTTCGGACCAGCCCGGACTGAAGCAGAACAGCAAGGTTCGCCGACATGGTGTTCTGCCGAACGTCCAGAGCCTCACCGATCTCGCCGGCGGTCATTCCTGCCTCACCAGCCCGGATCAACAACCGGAAGACTTCCAGTCTGGTTTTCTGGCTGAGCGCCCCAAAGGCGCTCAGTGCATCTTTCATATCCATAATTCATGATATTTCGATTCATCAGAAACAGGCAAGTCTTTTTCGCAACCAGGCGCAACATCTCGGACACGGCCCGATCTGGTTCGTAACCGTCATTTTCAGCAAGTCGCTTGCAACCGGCCTTCAGAGCTGCTGACCTGCCTGGGAAACCGCGCGGGGCAGATGATGAAAACACTGAAAAATCCGTTCCTCGGCAAAGGCCTTCCCGAGCAAAGCGGGCTTGCGGATGGATCCGTGTCGCAGGACGTCGCCGGAGCAGAGAACCTTTTTCGGAAATGCCCGCGTGCCGATGAAACCCCGCTGCTGATTGTGAATGACCTCGCGGCCGGTCTTGCTATCGGCAACCTTGCCCTCAAGGACGAACGGCAACGCATGGGTCTTGGCAGCTTCAAGGCACTTGGCGCGGCCTATGCGATTGCCAAACTGGCGGACAGCCGCGTTCGGGGCGGACTTGCCCAGTCGCACGCTTCCGCGCTGACCGGCAGAACCTTTGTGTGTGCGAGTGCCGGGAACCACGGCATGTCCCTTGCAGCAGGCGCTCCGCTGTTTGGGGCCAGGGCCGTCGTCTTCGTGGCCGAAACTGTTCCAAGCGCCTTTGAGGCCCGCCTCAAGGCCCGGGGCGCTGATGTTGTCCGGGCCGGAGCCACCTATGAAGACAGCATGGCGGAAGCCCAGAGACGCGCCGACGCCGAAGGCTGGACCTTGCTGCCAGACAGCACCTGGCCGGGCATGACCGCCGCCGGACACGACGTCATGGAGGGCTATCTTGTGATAGCCGCGGAAATTGCCCGGCAGATCAAGACGCCGCCCACGCATGTCTTCTTGCAGGCGGGTGTCGGCGGACTTGCCGCCGCCTGTGCCGTCGGCGCTCGCCTGACCTGGGGCCGCGATGTCACCATCGTCGTGGTGGAGCCAGAATACGCACCCGCCCTTATGGCCAGCATCGAAGCCGGAAAGCCCGTCACGGCGCCCGGTCCGGTGTCGAACATGGGCCGGTTAGACTGCAAGGAACCCTCGCATCTGGCGCTGAAGTACCTGGCCAGGGAAGCCGATTTCTTCGTGACCGTTTCCGACAGCGAAGCGGCTGAAACGGTCGACTGGCTGGGCAACAACGGCATTGCGACGACGCCATCCGGTGCGGGCGGCATCACAGCCGTTCGACACGCAGGTGGCGGGGCATCGACCCTCGGCCTCGGATCTGAAGCCCGGGTGCTCTGCTATCTTTCCGAGGGACCGGAAGATGTCTGAACAGGATTTTCCTGAAGACGAATTTGCCGCGCGCACGCAAGCGGCCCAAAAAGCCATGCATTCCCAGGGCATCGAGGCGCTGTTTTTCACGACCGAAGCCGAAATGCGCTATTTCACCGGGTTCCGGACCCTGTTCTGGCAGAGCCCTACGCGGCCCTGGTTCCTCGTGGTGCCGGTAACCGGCAAGCCGATTGCGGTCATTCCGCAGATCGGCGCGCACCTGATGGCGAGCACCTGGATTGACGATATCCGGGTGTTTTCCGCCCCGCACCCCGTCGATGACGGCATCGCCCTGCTCGCGGATACCCTCAAGGGCTTCACGAAAATCGCCATGCCGATGGGGCGGGAAAGCGTGCTTCGCATGCCACTTCGCGACTTTCAGCGCCTTCGAGATCTCACAAACGACGCTGAATATCTGGACGGAACCGGTGTGATCCAGAGCCTCAAGATGGTGAAATCTGAACGTGAAATTGCTCTCCTGCGCGAGATTTGCGGTATCGGTTCGGAAGCATTTGCCAGGGCACCGGAGCTTTTCCACACCGGCCAACAGCTCAACGAGGTTTTCCGGTCCTTCCGGATCGAGCTTCTGAAGCAAGGTGCGGACGATGTGCCTTATCTGGTCGGCGGAGCCGGACAGGACGGCTACGGCGATGTTATTTCTCCCCCCTCGGCCCGGCCCCTACAGGAAGGGGACGTCCTGATGCTCGATACGGGTGCCACCAAAAGCGGATATTTCTGCGATTTTGACCGCAACTTTGCGATCGGCCAGGCGAGTGATGCCGTCAGATCCGCCCATGAAACACTTGTCCGGGCCGTTGAGGCAGCTGCCGAAATTGCCCGCCCGGGCCGTACCTGTGCCGATCTATTCCAGGCCATGACCAAGGTGCTGGACCAGGGCGAAGGTGACGTCGGCCGGCTCGGCCACGGGCTTGGCATGCAGCTTACCGAAGCGCCCAGCCTGACCGGCTTCGACGAGACCCCACTTCGAGAAAACATGGTGCTGACACTGGAGCCGAGCCTTGCTCTCGGACCCGGCAGGATGATGGTTCACGAGGAAAACATCGTCATTCGAGACGGATCGCCCGAATTCCTGACCGTGCCGGCAGGGCCGGACATTCCGGTTATCACCCGCTAGAACACCTGGAACCGCGGCATGAAACTTTCCTTCGACTGCGACAGGGGATCGGCAACCAAAGCGGCTTTAGGCCTGATCTTGCTGTCGGTTGACGAAACCATCGAGCGCGAGTTTCGGCCCCTCTTTGATCAGGAAGGCGTCTCGCTGCTTCACGCAAGAATCGAGAGCGCTTCCGAAGTCACCTCCGAAAAACTCATGCAGATGAAGGCCCGGCTGACGGACACCGCGGCCCTCTTGCCGGGAACGCGCCCACTCGACGTCATTGCCTATGCCTGTACGTCCGGCGCAACGGTGATCGGATCGGATCAGGTCGCCGGTGCGATCCAGGCAACTCATCCTGGCGCACGCGTGACCGACCCCGCCCGCGCAGTCGTTGCAGCCCTTGCACACCTTGGTGTCTCGCGGATCGCCATCGTCTCGCCCTATGTGGAGGAAGTCTCCGACGCACTCTGCCGTCTCCTGGAAGAAAACGGCATAACGCCCTTGAGTGTCGGTTCTTTCGGGCAAGCGGAAGAAGCCGTAGTTGCAAGGATCAGCCTGCAGTCCGTGGAAGAGGCAATCTGCGAGGTCGGGAAAGATCCGGAGATAGAAGCCGTCTTTGCCTCCTGCACTAACTTGCGCACGATGCCTGTCATTGAAGCCTGCGAAAAACGTCTTTCCAAACCCGTCATCAGCTCCAACCTGGCGCTCGCATGGCACATGATGCATCTGGCGGACCTGCCGACGGCGGACCGTGGACCGGGACGGCTCTTTGCCACCTGACCTGCAAAAAACGAACACATCCACGCCAGAACACAAGGCTGCCGAAGGTCTTCTTTCGGTGAAATTGCCGAGGCTGTTGCTATTCGACTGTTCCCGAACGGCATCAATTCGTTCACTTAGCTGGCAACACCTGCCTATTCCTTGTTGACTCGCGGGGATTTCCGGGCAAAAACACCGCCGTCTCAAGTTTTGACGATTGCGAGCCCCGATGACCCGGCTGAAAGCCGACATTCTGGATATGATGTCCCAGGCCCTTGCCAGCGCTACCTTCATGCGCGGCGAGCCCCGGACGGCTGCCGCAACCGCTCTTAAACGCACTACCAAGACCACCAAGACCACCGCTTGACGGTGCCGCTCATCCCGCCTCCCCGGGGATGGGAGGCGCCGGGAGCCGGCCACGCCCATCCAGAACCGGGCGGCTGGCGAAGCGGGGAGACGGACAAGGACTAGTCAAAGATGGGTTTCAAGATCGCAATTGCAGGCGCTACCGGCAATGTCGGACGCGAGATGCTGGACATTCTCGCTGAGCGCGGCTTTCCGGCAGACGAAGTCGTCGCCCTCGCTTCCCGCCGTTCCCAGGGCACCGAAGTCTCCTTCGGCGACAAGACGCTGAAGGTTCAGGCCATGGAGAACTACGATTTCTCCGACACCGACATCTGCTTGATGTCCGCCGGTGGCACCGTTTCCAAAGAATGGTCGCCGAAGATCGCTGCCAAGGGCTGCATTGTCATCGATAACTCTTCCGCATGGCGCTACGACGCGGATGTGCCGCTGATCGTGCCGGAAGTGAATGCCGATGCCGTTGCCGGTTTCACGAAAAAGAACATCATTGCCAATCCGAACTGCTCCACCGCCCAGCTGGTCGTGGCGCTGAAGCCGCTGCATGATCACGCAAAGATCAAGCGCGTCGTCGTTTCCACCTACCAGTCGGTTTCCGGTGGCGGCAAGGAAGCGATGGAAGAGCTGTTCAACCAGACCCGTGCGGTTTTCGTGAACGATCCGATTGAGCCGAGCAAGTTCACCAAGCGCATCGCCTTCAACGTGATCCCGCACATCGACAGCTTCATGGAAGACGGCTACACCAAGGAAGAATGGAAGGTGCTGGCGGAAACCAAGAAGATGCTCGATCCGGCCATCAAGGTGACCTGCACCGCCGTGCGCGTACCGGTGTTCATCGGCCATTCGGAAAGCGTCAACATCGAGTTCGAAAACGAGATCACCGCTGAAGAAGCCCGCAACATCCTGCGCGAAGCTCCGGGATGCCTCGTCATCGACAAGCAGGAAGACGGCGGCTACATCACGCCATACGAAAGTGCTGGCGAAGATGCGACCTACATCTCCCGCATCCGCGAGGACGCAACCGTTGAAAACGGCCTCAACATCTGGGTCGTTTCCGACAACCTGCGCAAGGGTGCGGCGCTCAACGCCGTCCAGATCGCCGAGGTTCTCGTGAACCGCGGCCTGATCACGCCGAAGAAGGCAGCAGCCTGATCGACAGTTCAAACGGGCGCCTCGGGCGCCCGTTTTCTTGTGGCCTGCCGGCTGCCATCCGGTCGACGGCACTGCGAAGGTCCTGAAGCGGGAACCGCGTTCCCGACACGTACCAAGCAGCCCCCCGAGCCATCGATCCAGGCCCCGGATTTCCTCTTTGCGGGGAAGCTCGATGCGCTATGTCGAGCGTTGAAGCGACAACACTCAGCTCAGCGCCACAAACCCGAACATTGCCGGCGACCGACAGGTTTTGATGTTGACAGGCCGCCAAAACAGCATCACCTCTGTCATCTCCTGTTCCCGGCGTTCGCAAAGGTCGCCAACGAGTTTTCTCCCATGCCCTCTGAATTTGACGGGTCGTTCACCGACTTCCTTGAAAGCACTCCCGGCGGACGCTTCACCGACTGGCTGGCAGCTTGCGCCGAGCCCTACTGGAGCGATGCGTGCAGCCACCCCTTCACCGTTGCGATCGGCGATGGCACCATGCCGGAGGAAGCCTATGCGCGTTATCTGATCGAGGATTACACCTTCGTCACGGATCTCGCTTCCACGCTGGGATATCTAGTCGCCAAAGCTCCCGGAATGCCCGCCAAGTCTCGGCTCTCCGGTTTCCTGGCTCTGCTGACCTCGGAGGAAAACGACTATTTCCTGCGCTCGTTCGAGGCGCTCGGCGTGGAACCGCGGGTTTACGAGACCGCAGCACAGGGCCCCGTGACCCGCGCCTTCTCGCAGCTCCTGCTGAAATCGTCCGGACAAGGCAGTTACGCCGAAGGGCTTGCATGCCTTCTCTCCGCGGAATGGTGCTACCTGACCTGGGGCCAGCGCGAAGCGGGAAAACCGCGCCCGGACGCGTTTTATCTCGCCGAGTGGATTGACCTGCACGCCGTGCCTGGCTTCGAGGCTTTCGTGACCTGGATTCGGGCGGAAATGGACCGGATCGGCCTCAATCTGCCGGAACCCGAGCAGGCCCGCGTTGCGGGCCTTTTCCGCCAGATGAGCAAACTGGAAGTCGCCTTCTTCGAAGCCGCCTGGACCGGCAAAGTGCCCGGTCCGGAGGACGATCTGTTACGGACCTGACCCGATGTTTCTCTATGAAGCCGCAGCCCTCGGCGCGGCTGCCCTGTGGGCGCTGACAGGTCTGCTGTCCACCGGCCCCGCTCAGCATCTCGGCGCGATTGCCTTCAACTGTACCCGCATGGTGCTTGTGGCATTGATGCTGTGTGCCTGGGTTCTCCTGACCACGGGGTGGAGCTCCATCGGCGACGCGCAGATGCTGCCTCTTGTCCTGTCCGGTTTCGTCGGCATCTTTCTTGGCGACACCGCGCTTTTCCTGACGTTGAACCGCATGGGTCCACGCCGGACTGCAATGCTGTTTTCTCTGAATGCCCCCATGTCGGCGATCCTTGGCTGGCTGCTCTTGAACGAAGACCTCAGCCCCACGCAGATGGTCGGTATCGGCCTTACCTTTCTGGGTGTCCTGCTGGCCATCCGTTTCGGCAAGCGCAAGTCCCAGCTTCACAAATGGGAAAACATCAAGGGTCCGGTATGGATTGGCGTGCTTCTCGGCCTTGCCGCGGCGCTGTCCCAGTCGGTCGGCTCCCTCATTGCCCGTCCGATCATGGAAACCGGCGCTGACCCGGTCGCAGCCTCCAGCATACGCGTCGGCGTTGCGGCTGTGGGCCTGCTGCTCCTGACACGCCTTCCGGTCAGCTGGGTCAAGCCGGCGGGAAATTTTACGCTTCCGGTCGTCGGCCTGATCGCCATTTCCGGCTTGCTCGGCATGGGTCTCGGGATGACGCTGATCCTGTTCGCGCTGTCCGGCGGAGAAGTCGGCATCATCGCGACCCTGTCGGCAACGACACCCGTCCTCATGCTACCGATGATGTGGTGGCGAACCGGGGAAGCACCGGCGCTCGGCGCCTGGGTAGGCGCGGCAGGTGTTGTGGCAGGCAGTGCGCTGCTCTTTGCCAGCTAGGCAAAAGGAAGTTGGCAGATCGGAACAATGGATCTACAAGTGTGAGAGGAATATGGGAGCCGGATTCGAACCGGTACTTTGCAGCGGGCTGCAAGCGGGTAGTTCCGACCTCACCCGGCTCCCTAACGCCAGTATCGATAGTTTAAAAAACACCCGAAACGAATTTCGAGGACCGACCGCCCCTCGAGTAAGCAACCGGCAAAAACACAGCTGACACCAAACAAGACGTTCCAGCTTAAACAGCCATACCGCCCCGACGCAGCCAGGAAGATCTTATGCCCCTACGGCATATCTCCTATTCCCCATCTGGGGAATATATCGGTACTTTTTTCGAAAAATTTACTTAAACCCGTTTCTCAACCTCGCCTGAATTACTACTAATGGGTGTATTTTTTCAACAAACACCTCAATGACAGGAACAGGCGTCAGCATCGATTTACGGCCAAGCAGCGCCTTTCGGTCGCCAAAAACCGAACGGTAATGCGCGCAAATCAACGCAAACTGGCGGCCTGTTCGTCGGGGCGCGAACCATCCGAAATCACATTTATGCCATCTGCGGGACATCCATCTTGCGCTACGTCCATGTCCGGCATGTCGCTTAGACTTTGGCGCAGGATCGGCGCCAGGTGATCGACAAAGCGGCGCACCTTCGCCGTCACCAGTCGGTTTGAAGGATAGACGGCATAGATGCCGCTTTCAGGTAGCGTCCAGTCCCGCATCACCCTGACCAGGGCCCCCTCATTCAGCTCAGTGGCAACCGCCCAACGGGGGAGTGCCGCCAGGCCGATACCCGACACGACCGCTGCCCGTAGCGATGCCGTGCTGTTACAAATCATCACGGGAGACAGTGAAACGGTGTGTTTCTGAGGCGACAAGAACGGCCATTCCCGTGCCCAGTAGAGCGCAGCGAACCCGATGCACTTGTGGTCCGGAATGTCGACGGGATGTTGCGGCACCCCATGCCTTGCGATGTAGTCCGGTGCGGCACAGACGAGGATCTCCGACATGCCGAGTTTACGGACAATCGTCGCAGGCTCCGGTTCACGCACGATCCTTATCGACAGGTCGAGACGCTGCTCAACGAGGTTGACCATGCGCATGTCTTCTACGATTTCTGCTGTCACTTGCGGATTCTCTGCAAGAAAAGACCCGAGTGCCGGAATGATAAACCGGTCAGCAAAAGCTTCAGGCGCACCGATCCGCATATGGCCAACTGGAGTTTCCTGATACGCCATCACTTCAGTTACGCCTGCGTGTGCCTCTTCCAGTGCACGGGTACAGCGCTGGTAGAAAATCACACCGGCTTCGGTTGGAGAAACGTGACGGGTGGTCCGGTCGAGGAGCCGTACCCCCAGACGTTTTTCCAGGGCAATGACACATTCGCTGACACGGGATTTGGACAAGCCGAGCTGCTCGGCGGCCCGGGTAATGTTTCCGGCTTCAACCACCCGGGCGAAGATCTCGATTGCATCAAAGAGTGCCATGCGAACGTCCTGTGAAACCGGACAAACTGTCCGGAGTATCACCACTTCCGCAATTTCGGGAAAGTCGTATTTTTTGCCCTCGCCGCAGTTTGCGGCTTGAGGAGACCCATTATGACAGCAATTTTTAATGCAGCCGCAATCGCGGCGCACCGGGACGCTTGCGAAAACGAAATACTCGGCTTCCGCCGCTTAAGGGTGCGGAGTGCCGATACCGGCGGACGGCTTGGATTTTTTGAGGAAATCGTTCCGCCCGGAGAAGGTGTCCCCCTGCACATTCATCACAAGGAAGACGAGATGTTCAATGTCCGCGAAGGTCATTTCCGCATCTGGTGCGCCGATGAAGTCTTCGACGTCCATCCAGGTGATGTCGTCGTCCTGCCACGTGGTGTCCCGCATGCGTTTCGCAATGTCGGCGATGTCGAGGGCTGGCTCGATGTGACCGTTACGCCCGGCGGGTTCGAAACGATGTTCGCACGCGCTGCCGAAGCCGGCACGGAAGGAGCAGAACGTTTCATGGAACTTGCTCCCGACTACGGCCTGGAAATGCTTCCAGGTCAGGCTGCGGCTTAGGAGGCGGCAATGATCTGCTTGGTCTTCCAGAGAACCATTCTGGCTTTTGCCGTGCTCGCGGCCTTTTCAGGATCCGTGTCCGCGGATGAGAACAAGGCTGCACGTGGAGCCTACCTTGCCCGGATCATGGCTTGCGCCGATTGTCACAGTCCGCGCGGACCGAACGGCGCGCCGATGCCCGAAGCCGGGCTCATCGGCGGCAATGTCGGCTTTGAAATTCCGCAGGCAGGTATTGTCTGGGGCCCGAACCTCACGCCCGCCAATGGCGGGGCGGGATCCTGGAGTACGGAAGAAATCGTAACGGCCCTGACGACCGGCGTTCGACCAGACGGACGGTTGCTCATTCCCGTTATGCCCTGGCCTGCCTACGCCGGACTGACCACACAGGACGCCGAAGCTCTTGCGAGCTACCTGCAGTCCCTGACACCGGATGACAATCCCGTTCCAGGGATGATTGCGCCGGGGGAAAACGCCCCTGCCCCCTATTTCACGATAAAGTTTCCAGGATAGGGCACACCAATGCCGTTGGCCTGACGGCCAACGGCGCCTGGAAGCCGAATTCGGGCTATCCTCCAATCGACTGCCCGTTACCGTGCCTGCCGACGCCACCTTTCGGCATAAGGTAGGGCAAAAAGGTAAAGTCCCGATACCAGCAAGAAGATCAATGGCACCAACGCCAGCAATCCGACCCAGAGTGCCGGTTCGGACTGCCCCATGGCAGCCAGATTGACAACCACGGCCAGTGTAAAGGCTATGGACAGCCAGCGGTGCAGCTGACGGATGATCTTGTTCCAATTCATGGTTTGCTCCTGGTAATCACGACGCAAGATCCCGTCTGCCGGAAAGATCCGTCAGCAAAGGGTTCTTGAGAGTTGGGGGTGTGCGCTCAGTCCGCCACGTGGCGGACTGTCAGACCTGGGCTGATTTCCTGCGCGTTTTCCTGGCAGCCGAGGCAGTGGCATTCTGCTCGGCGGCTGCACAAACGAGGGCTTTCAGCGCCGCTTCATCGATGACTGCATCCTCGAACAGGTCGATTGCCCGGCGCACGTTGCCGTCCAGGCTGGAATTGAAGAGACCAGCCGGATCATCAAGTGATGCGCCTTTTGCGAACGTCAGCTTCACGGCTTTCTTGTAAGTCTCTCCAGTGCAGATGATGCCATCCTTTTCCCAGACGGGAACACCGCGCCATTTCCAGGTTTCCTCGACATCGGGAACCGCTTCGTGGATGAGGGCGCGCATCCGCGCCAGTGTGCGTCCACGCCAGTCGTCAAGTTCTGCGATCCTGGCGTCGATCTGCTGCGCGGGGGACATTTGATTGTCCATGGTCGTCCTCCTTGCGGTTATCAGGCGTCTTTGCCGGCATCGTCCAGCCGCGCAACAACGCTTTCCAGCGCCTCCATGAAGCGGGGCCAGGCGGCGCTTGCACCGCGATAGTAGGGCAGCTGTTCCTGCGTGAAGCCGATTTGCTCCATACGCAGAAGGGTGCCGTTATCCGTCGGGGTCAATGTCCAGGTCACTGTGCTTCGAAGATCCTTGGTGTTCCAGCTGTAGGCCAGCGCTTTATGCGGCTCGATCGACTGGACTTCGCAATCAACCATTCCCCAGTCGGCACTCAGGTCGAAGCGGTGGCCGACAACCGGTTTGAAGGCATTTTTCATGAGCCATTCCTCGATCAGGTGGGGCTGGGTCAACGCGCGCCAGATCTTTTCCGCGGGAAAGGGAACTTCCCGTTCCACGACAACAGCAAGGGTATCTTCGTCCGAGAAACTCATTGGTCCATTCTTCTCAAAAGGTCTTCCAGATCGTCGAACCGGCGTTCCCAGAACACGTTCATGCGCTGGGTCCAGTCGACCAGCGGTGCGAGCGCTCCGGGCCTGGCGCTATAGTGCGACTGCCTGCCGTCCTGGCGGTCCGTGACAAGCCCGGCCTCCTTCAGGACGCCAAGATGTTTGGAAACCGCAGGCTGGGAGACACCGGCCTGATCGGTCAACACCCGCACCGTCAGCTCGCCTTCACGGCAAAGCCGCTCGAACAACGCCCGCCGGGTCGGGTCGGCCAGCGTCCGAAACAGAAGGTCAGGTGTTGGCTCACTCAAATACATAACTCCGCGGTTATTGATTGAATTGATAACCTTGGAGTTATGAATGAGTCAAGGGGCAATTCAGACCTGCTCCACTTCCCGCTTGCGCGCAAGTGACGGCAGGCAGACGGTGCGGCCATCGGCGAACTGTTCGATCCGCACATCGACACCATAGACTTTGCAAAGAGCAGCGCTTGTCAGCACTTCCTTTGGGGGGCCATCCGTCTTGATGCGACCATCGTGTAGCAAAGCCACCCTGGTTCCGATTGCAAAGGCGTGATCAGGGTCGTGGGTCGACAGGACAACGGTCAGGCCGTCCGCCGCAAGACCCGCAACTTCGGAAAGCACCAGCGCCTGATTCCCGAAATCGAGACTGGCTGTCGGCTCATCCATCACGAGGACACGTGTTTCCTGCGCAAGTGCCCTGGCGATCAGCACCAGTTGCCTCTGTCCACCGGAAAGCTGCGTATAGTCTGCGCCGGCGAGTTCCCCGATACCGAGCCTTTCCAGCGCCGCCAACGCTACGTCCCTGTCACGCGGGCCGGGCTGCTGAAAGGCACGCAGTTTTGCGGTTCGGCCCATCAACACGACTTCCAGAACCGGAAAAGCAAAGGGCGCGGCGTGTGCCTGTGGAACGTAGGCGATCCGCGTCGCGATATCCGCACGGGACAGCGACTTCAGCGGTCGTCCTTCCACCAGCACCGTGCCGCCACGCGCCGGCAACAGCCCCAGAAGCGTCTTGAAAAGAGTGGTCTTGCCGGACCCGTTGGGCCCAAGCAGGCAATAGACGTCGCCAGTGGAAGCGGTCAGGTTCAACTCGCTCCCGACATCGTGGCCCGGATAGCCGATGGACAGGTTTTCAGCCCTGAGCTTCACGCCCATGCCCGCCTCCCCCTGGCAAGCAGCCACAGGAAAAATGGCGCACCGACAACAGCAGTCAGAATGCCGAGCGGGACTTCGGTTCCCGAGAGCGTGCGTGCCAGCGTGTCGACTGCAAGAAGGTATCCCGCACCAAGCAAGGCTGCTGCCGGCAACAGGCGCCCGAAACCAGGGCCAACGATCATCCGGGCGATATGCGGTATCACCAGCCCCACCCAGCCAACGACACCGGCAATGGCGACGACGCTTGCGGTGATCAAGGTCGCGCAGAAAATGACAACAAGCCGCAGTCGACCGGCCTCCACGCCAAGCGCCTTCGCTTCTTCATCCCCCAGAGACAGGACGTTGATCCGCCAGCGCAACAGGAACAGAGGGACAAGCCCGAACAGAACTGCAGGTACCGCCGGCAGGATATCGCCGGCCTTCACGCCTGCCAGACTGCCCAGCAACCAGAAAGTGATCGCCGGAAGCTGGTCATAAGGATCTGCCAGCACTTTCAGCAAGGATGTCGCCGCCCCCGCCAGAGCACCTACGACGACGCCTGCAAGCACAAGGACAAGCGTACTGTCTCCACCGCGCACCGTCGCGGCAACAAAACCGACGAGAGCAACAGCGGCAAGACCGCCGGCAAAACCCATCAGCTGGATTGCCGCGACAGGAAGCGACAGGAAGATGCCGAGCACGGCCCCGAGCCCCGCGCCGGCAGAAACACCGAGAATATCCGGTGACACCAGCGGATTGCGGAAAAGGGTCTGGTAACATGCACCGGCGGCAGCAAGCGAAGCGCCGACGAGCAGCGCGGCAACCACCCTTGGCAGACGGATCGACAGCAGGACCGTGTCCTGCGTTCCCGAAGGCTGTGCGCCGGACACGACGCGCGCCAGCACACCGACGGCCTCGGACGGCGTAAGCGGAAACGGACCGATCAGAAGAGCCGCGAAACTGCCAAGAACAAGCGCGAGGCCAAGCCATACGAACAATCCGGAACGCGCGAAAGAAGTAGATTTGCCGGTCAGGGAGCCCGCCCCTTTGCCCATTCCAGCAGAGTGTCGAGCTCTGCTTCACTCAGGTCCACATGATACCACAACTTATAGAAGTCGGCGGTTTCCTGACGCAGCTCCCCATCCCAGAGTTCGGGATAGAATAGACCTGCAAGCCATTTCAGACCCATCATCCGATTGACGGACGGCGGCCTGTCGATCCAGCCGTAAGGGGCCGTTGGTGACAGGAAAACCCGGCCTTCACGTACCGCGGCAATGCCTTGCCACAGGGGATCCTGCCAGACAGCTTCATAGAAGCTACGATCCCACGTCACGATTGTGTCCGGATTGGCAACGATAATCTGCTCGGGACTTGCCTGCACCAGTCCGTATTGCCCAGGCACATCGGCAACGTTGCGTCCACCGGCCTTTTCGATGATTTCGGTGTTGATCGACCCTTTCAGGCCTGTTTCAAGTCCATCCGCCCCACGGGCGAGGTAGACACGCGGCCTGTCCGCCTCGGGTACGGCACCGAGTGCCGACGTCAGCGCGGTGAAGGTTGCCTCGACATCTGCGGCCAGAAGATCTCCACGCTCCGGAACGCCAAGCGCTTCGCCCACAAGACGCAACGCGCCGGCGGTTTCATCGAACCGGCCGTTGACCAGGAGATAGGGAATCCCTGTCTGTTCCTGCACACGGTCGGCAAGATCGATATAGGTATCGCGGACGGACCCGAAATCGATGATCAGATCGGGTTTCAGGGCAAGAACCTGCTCCAGGTTTGCCTCCCCGCCGCGTCCGGTCAGGCGGCCGGTCTCGGGCAGGTCCCGAAAGGCTTCGGCGATGAATGGCTTCTCGTAGTCCCGAAGCGCTCTCGGCCAGCCGAGCAGCGCTTCCGGTTTGAGCGCGTAGACGAGAATGGACGCCGGAGGCCCGGCAGCAAACACCCGGGTCACCGTATCCGGGATCTCGACCGTACGACCCGCGGAATCGGTAACGCTTCGCGCCAGGACGGACGTCCCCGAAATGCAAAGCAGGAAAAGGCAAATAGCGGCCAGGCGCGTCATGTTTCCTCCAGCATTCTTGTAACTGACCGAGGGTTTCTGCTCATTTCAGTTCAGCTTCAGGAAAGCGACAAGACAGAAACTCTATCGGCACAGAGATGGATCATGCGGAGAAAATACACAAAAACAACATAAACTGCAGCTCTTTCACGGAACTATGAAACGCTCACTAAACTGTGATTATCACTGCTATTTTTACGCGAATTTTCTTTCATTCTTAATTTACGCAAATCGACAAAGATGATCCCAATTATGACCTTGGGGGAAATGATGAAGAAGTTCTTGTCCCGATTAAGCGTGACTTCGACGCTCGCAATTATTTCTGCCAGCGTGCTTGGAATATCGATGATTGTTGTGGGCTTTATCCTGTATCAGGTAGCCCTTGGCCAGGCTGAGGACCGTGCCCTCGTCAAACAGGATATCAACCTTCGCGTGGCCGCGACGCTGCTTCAGGACCGCATCGACGGTGCAAAGGTCAGCTGGGACGCAAACAACAACGTCAAGCGGATCGAACTGGCCGAAATGCCGGTGTTCGAAAACCATGACATGATCGACGCCGTCGGGCGCATGACAGGTGAAACCGCGACTGTTTTTGCCTGGGATCCGGAAACGAAGGATTTCTGGCGCAAGACCACCAACATCATCAAGGGTGACGGCAAGCGTGCCGTCGGAACCCAGCTCGGCCAGAACGGCGCGGTTTATCCTGTCGTTACCCAGGGCAAGACCTTCCACGGGCAGGCCACCATTCTCGGCAAGGACTACTTCACTGTTTACCAGCCGATCTTCTCTTCCAAGGGCGATATTCTCGGCATCCTTTATGCCGGCGTGGAAAAGGCTGCAGTCGAAGCCAACGCATGGGAACTGACCAGCCGCTACGCGATGCTGGTGCTACCGGTCGTCGCCGTTTCGGTGGTCCTTCTGATCCTCGCAATTCGCCGCCAGCTGCGTCCGATTACGCGCCTTGCGGAAATCACGGACCAGATTGCGCAGGACAATCTCGCAGACGAAGTCCCCTTCAAGGAACGCTCCGACCAGATCGGCACGCTTGCGCAGGCCGTCAGCACCCTGCGTGACAGGGCCGTCGAGCGGATCGAACTGACCGAGCACCAGCGCACGTCCGAAGCCGCTGCGATCGACCGCCAGAACCGTGTTCAGGGTCTGATCGAAACCTTCCGGACCAATGTCTCCAACGTGCTCAACTCGGTCAACGAAACCGTTCATGGCCTGGAAGGCACCGCGGGACACCTCTCCGACCTGTCCGGCCAGAGCGCCTCAAGCGCGACGGAAACCCTGAACTCTGCCGATGAAGCGACCTCGAGCGTTCAGACCGTGGCCAGTGCCGCGGAAGAACTCTCCGCGTCCATCAGCGAAATTTCCCGCCAGGTGGCCCAGACGACGGAAGTTGTTGGCCGGGCAACCGAAGGCACCCGCATGACCAACGAAAAGGTGGAAGGCCTTGCAGCCTCCGCCTCCAAGATCGGCGAAGTGGTAACGCTCATCCAGGCGATTGCCGAGCAGACCAACCTGCTGGCCCTCAACGCCACCATCGAAGCGGCACGCGCCGGGGAAGCCGGCAAGGGCTTCGCGGTCGTCGCAGCGGAAGTGAAGGAACTGGCCACCCAGACCTCCAAGGCGACCGAGGAGATCAGCGCCCAGATCACCGCCATTCAGGATGCAACCAAGGACTCGGTCGGTGCGATCGCGGAAATCACCAAGATCATGGAAGAGGTGAATTCCTACACCAGCACCATCGCGGCAGCCGTGAGCCAGCAGGGCTCGGCCACCGGCGAGATTTCGCAGAACGCCCAGAATGCCGCCGAAGGCACCACCTTCGTGTCGTCCTGCATGTCCGACCTTTCCAGTGCGGTCAATCAGACGTCACAGGCTTCCCAATCGGTTCTGGACGCATCGGAAATGCTGTCTTCGCGCACGGAAGAGCTGAAACAGGAAGTGGAAACATTCCTGAACGGTGTGGCAGCCGCCTGAGGCAACCAACCATCGACAATTTATCTTGTCAGGAAGGCGCGGACATCGTCCGCGCCTTTTCGTTTTCGGCATCCGGTTTTCGCTTAGAACTCTCCCGACATCAGAGCCCCGCTTCGCGGCAATCAGCCTCCAACCACGTTTATCCAGAGACCGCACAGGCCGGCCCGCCCGGCACGTTGGTGAGCGCAGGAAACGTCGAGCACCTGAAAAGGCGAGACTTTCAGACCTGCAACCGTCACGCAGCACTTTTCACGTAGCCAAAACTTTGCTGCACTGCACACGATTATTCACCAAGTGCCTTTAACGTTTACAGGCAGGCCAATTCACACAGGCGGTTAAAGGGAAGTGTCCGAAGCAAAAATTACTCAGCATCCTGCGTATTTTTACTTGGCAGATTTACTAAACCTTTTTTAGGTTTTTTCTACAATCCTTGATTTCAACCAAAATTGTTTCAGATGCCAATTGATCATGGTTCAAATTTTAGTTGCGGCAGTGGATTTCGGAAATTTTCCATCGCGTTTCGCCAGAATCGCGACCCTCTACCCGACAAAACGAATTGCCTTCTCCCGCGCCAACCTGAGGGACATCAAGCCCCGCTCACTGCTTCTTGTCGACTTTCTGGACCTTGGCACTGACCACATCGAAATCCTTCGAGATTTTTCGAGAAGCGGCCAATCCGTGCCGGCGCTCGGCATCGTTGACACAAAAAGCAGACAGAGCGTGCTGCAGGCGCGCGAGCTCGGCTTCTACAATCTGATAGATCGCGAGGAAAAATTCGCGACACTGTTCGAAAAAATACGCGAAGTGGTGGGAGACTATTCCAAACCGACGCTGCCCAGCCGGTACTCGGAGAAAATCGTCAAGTCGGTTGAAACCACCAGCATGGGCTTGAACCTGATGTCGGCCGCCGCCCTTTCCGGCGCTCCCCTGCCTATGCAGCTTCTGGCAACCAACGCCCAGGACATCACCTCGGTCATCATGACGGACGGTCTCGACAGTTGGTTGAGTGCGGTTCAATGCCACCACAGCCACACCTTCTGCCACACGATGATGGTCGCCGGACACACGGTTTCGTTTTCGCGTGCACTCGGCCATTCCGAAGCGCAGCAGACAATTCTCGGCCTGGGTGCACTGGTGCACGACCTGGGCAAGGTCAAGATCCCGCTTTCCATCCTGGACAAGCCTGGCAGGCTGACCCTGGAAGAACGTGAGCTTGTCAACAAACATCCGCTCTTTAGCCGGGAGATGCTGGCAACGCGCCAGGAAGTTCCAAAGCAGGTTGTCGAGATGGCGCTGTATCACCATGAGTTTCTGGACGGAACCGGGTATCCGGATGGCCTCAGGGGCAATCAGATCTCGCAAAGGGTCAGGCTTCTGACGATCAGCGACATCTATTCCGCCCTCACCGAAAAACGAGCCTACAAGGACAGCCTCAGTCCGCGCCAGGCCTTTGCGATCATGTTCGAGATGAAGGGCAAGCTCGACATGGACCTGTTGCGAAAATTTAGAACCCAGGTGCTGAGCTCGGAATTCGGCCGTGTCCGGCGGCAGGCCAGGGCCTGAGACCTGGGAAAACACCCCAAGGCTGCAGCGCTAAATTCGACACCGTCTCAGGATTGCGCGATCACCTATTTGTGTTGTCAAAAATAGCTATATCGTCCGACTAGAAAGGGTCATTGAAACTCTTTCTTCAGTTTCCCCTACGACAATATCTCCCCCTACAGAGGCAAAAACCGGGAGTAAACAAGGTGCTGTTTTCAGGGTCGAACATGTGGAAAGCCGCCTTTGATGCGCTAAACCGCTCGCAGGCCATCATCGAGTTTACACCCGAAGGCACGATCCTGACTGCCAATCCCAATTTCCTGAAAGCGATGGGCTACGCCCTCAATGAAGTTCAGGGAAAACCTCACAGCATGTTTGTCGACCCCGCCTACGCGGCATCGGCAGAATACAAGGCCTTCTGGAAAAAGCTGGCGCAAGGCGAATTTCAGACCGCCGAATATCTGCGCTACGGCAAGGGTGGCCGGGAAGTCTGGATCCAGGCTTCGTACAACCCGATCCTCAACACCGCCGGCAAGGTGGTCAAGGTAGTCAAGATCGCCTCGGACATCACCGAGCGCAAGCAAAAGAGCGCCGATTTTGAAGGTCAGGTTGAAGCGATGAATCGGTCGCAGGCCGTGATCCATTTCGACCTCGACGGCACGATCCTCGACGCAAACGAAAATTTCCTGTCCGCGATGGGTTACTCCCTCGATGAAATCAAGGGCCGTAAACACAGCATGTTCGTCGAAAAGGACCATGCGGCGAGCACGGAGTACCGGCAGTTCTGGAAGAATCTCGCCGAAGGCAAATTTCAGGCGGGTGAGTTCAAGCGCATCGGCAATGGTGGGCGCGAAGTCTGGATCCAGGCAACCTACAATCCGATATTCGATTCCGCCGGTCGTCCCTTCAAGGTCGTGAAGTTCGCGACTGACCGCACTCCGCAAGTCGTCGAAAGACGTCGCCGCGCGACCGTTCAACAGGGCATCGACCAGGATCTTTCCGAAATCGCCACGGCCATTTCCAACACGACGGAACAGGCAACAACTTCCGCATCAGCGTCCGAACAGACCTATTCCAGCGTGCAGACAGTTGCCGCAGCGGCAGAAGAACTCGTTGCCTCGATTCAGGAAATCAGCCGCCAGGTCCAGACCGCGCTTGAAGTTTCGCAAAGCGCTGCGACCGAGGCCGAGCGGTCCAGTGACATCATGAGCGGGCTGTCTGAGGATGCAAAGACGATCGGTTCGGTAATCGAACTGATCGACGGCATTGCCGACCAGACCAATCTCCTGGCCCTGAACGCGACCATCGAGGCCGCAAGAGCTGGCGAAGCCGGCAAGGGCTTTGCCGTTGTTGCCTCCGAAGTGAAGAGCCTCGCCGCGCAGACAAGCAAGGCAACCGAAGAGATCTCCAACCAGATCGGCTCCATGCAGGAGACGACCGGTCAGGCAGTCGCCGCAATCGAATCGATCCTTGCGGTCATCAAGAATGTCGGAGACATCGCCGCCAGCATCGCATCTTCGGTCGAGGAGCAGTCGGCGGTTACGAACGACATATCCTCCAACATGCATTCAGCCGCCCAGGGCGTTGAACGGATCACCTCCAACATGCAGTCGATCTCCTCGGCAACTGCCCAGATAGACGCCGCGACCAAGAACGTTAAGCAGGCCTCGCAATCCCTGATGTGAACAAGGGACGCGTAATGTGACATCACGCCCAGCCCCTGCCAGACAAAAAAACCCGGTGCCAAGGCACCGGGTTTTCTTTTGACGGGTTATTGAACCTGGCCTTAGCGCGCCGGAAGCGGGATCCATTCGGCAACAGAAACATCCGCATGCTGGAACTGCGGCATCTTCTGGCCCAGCTCTTCCATGTTCTTGACGTCCTGCTCGTTCAGGAAGTCCTGGGTGATCAGGGTCGGCGGCACGACAACCTGCTTGCCCGGGTCTTCACCTGCCAGCATCAGCGCCAGCGTGCGCACGCTGACCTCACCGACAACCGCCGGGTTGGTCGCGACCGTTGCCGCCCACGCGGAATCCGGCTCGCGCATGGCAGAGATATCGGCCGTGGACACGTCCGCGGAATAAATGGCGATGTCCTGATTGAGACCGGCTTCATCGACCGCGATCTTCACGCCTTTGGCAAATTCATCGTAAGGGGCAAAGACGACGTTGATGTTCGGGTTGGCCTGCAGCACTGAACGGGCCTGGTTGGCAACGGAGTTGGCAATCGGGTTATCAAGCGTGCCGAACATGGCCGCTTCCGTGATCCCCGGATTGGCTTCCTTGACTTCCTTCCAGGCGACGTCGCGGCGGTCCAGCGGTGCGATGCCCGGCACATAGACATAGCCGGCGGTAAAGCTGTCGCCATTGTCCTTGATCGCCTGTTCCAGGGCCAGCTTGCCGAGCAGGTAGTCGGACTGTTCGATCTGCGGGATCGCATCGTTTTCAACGTTGACGTCGAAGGCGACAACCTTGATGCCCGCATCGACGGCGCGCTGTGCAGCGGCCTTCATGGATTCGGTCAGGCCGTGCTGGATGATGATGCCGTCGACACCAAGCGCGATGGCCTGGTCGACCATGTCGGCCTGAAGGGCGGCATCCTGACGGCTGTCGAGAACACGCAGATCAACGCCAAGGGCAGCTGACTGCTTTTCAACACCTGAAAGATAGGACTGGAAGAAGTCACCGGTGGACAGATAACGCACCAGCGCGATCTTGACCTCTTCCGGCTTGTCGAACGGCGCCGGCATGTCGGCTGCGAAAGCCGCTCCGCCGGAAAGCCCGATCCCGGCGGCAACCGCCAGCTTCATGAATTCACGTCTCAGCATTTGTTTTCCTCCCAATGGAAACGGCGCCATTCAGGGCGTCACGCTGTTCTCCGGCCCCCACGTCGCGAGGACAGGTAGAATGTGAAGACAAGGGCGGCAACCAACACGGCCCCCTTGACGAAATCCTGCATGTAGTAAGGAGCGTTCATCATCGTCAGCCCCTGAAGAAGAATGCCGACAAACAGTGCCCCTGCCGCCGTGCCGAAGGCGTTCGGGCGGGCAGCGCCCAGTACCGCGAAGCCGATGAGGGCTGCGGCCACGCTGTCGAGCAGAAGGTTGTTGCCGGAGGCGATGTCACCGCGGCCAAGGCGGGCAGCCAGCAGAATGCCGCCAACCGATGCCAGCATGCCGGAAATCATGTAGGCCACGATCTTGTAGCGCTGCACGTTGGTGCCGACCAGTTCGGCAGCCCGTTCGTTGGAGCCGATGGCATACATCAGGCGGCCATGCCGGGTGTACCCCAGGAACAGCCAGATCAGCAGCGCGATCAAAAGGAACACCACCACCGGCACCGGCAGCAACCGGTCCAGGAACAGGTCGAACCGGTGCCGACCGAGCCACAGGAAGGCCGCGGAGAACGTTCCCTCCGCAACGACGCCCTCGCCCAGGCTCATCCCGGTCGCAATCGAATTGCCCTGGGTCGGAATGCGCTGCAAACCGATGAGAAGGAACATCATGCCGAGCGTCGCCAAAAGGTCCGGCACCCGCATCTTCACGATCAGGAACCCGTTGATCAGCCCGACGACCGCACCCATCACCAGGCAGAGTGCAACCGCGACAAAGGCGGATTGCTCCAGCACCACCATGGAATAGGCGGACAGCATCAGCGCCGAGGTTGCGACCGAGCCGATCGACAGGTCGAACCCGCCCACCACCAGCGTACAGGTGACACCGAGCGCGAGAATGCCGGTAATGGCCACCGACTGCAGGATGAAGACTGCCGAACGCGGGCTGGCAAAGCCGCTGGCATAGAGGCTGAAGAAAAGGGCCAGTCCGCCGAGTAGGACGAGGAAGCCGTAGCGGATGGCAAGTTCGAGCGGGTTCTTGTTCATTGTTCCGGTATTCATCCTGCCATTGCCTGCGTTGCTGGCTCGCTCTGCCCCTGCCCGCCTGCGGGCCCGGAGACATCCGCGACCAGACGGTTCAGGTCGACGTTCTTGTTGATGTATTCACCGACGATGGCGGCCTCGTGCATGACGACGATGCGGTCGGCGATTTCCAGGGCCTCGTCGATTTCCGCCACGAAGACGAGCGTCGTGCGCCCTTTTGCGGTCTGCCGGATGTAGTGACCGATGTCCCGCCGGGCGCCGATGTCGACACCCTGGAAAGGTTCGTCCAGCAACAGCACGCGGCTTGCCTGCAACAGCCAGCGGCCGATCATGACCTTCTGCTGGTTGCCACCCGACAGGGTGTTGATGCCGTCGCCGTTGCCCTGACAGACGATCCCGATCTTGCCGATCATGTCGTCAGCAGCCCGGCGCTGTCCGCGTTCGCTCAGGAAAGAGAACCGGCTGAATGCCCCCAGGAAAGGCAGTGTCATGTTGTTGGCGATGTCGAAGTCCGGCACCACGGCGTTCACGCTGCGGTCCTTGGGCGACATGAACACACCCTTGGCGACGGCGTCTTCCGCACTCTTCGGAGTGTAGGCCTTGCCGTCCAGGCGCAAGGTGCCGCCGGCCGGTTTCGCAAGGCCAAACAGCACTTCCGCCAGTTCCGTGGTGCCGCTGCCGAGCAGACCCGTCAAGGCAACCACTTCGCCTTCGCGAGCAGTCAGATCGATCTGCGGGCCATTTTCGTGTAGGCGCACACCATCGACTTCCAGGATCGGATCACCGCCGGCAACCGGATCGATATCGACCTCGGTCATCTGGTGGCCAAGCATGGCGTTGACCGCGCCGACATAGTCCAGAGGCTCTGTCTCGAACAGGCCGGAAATCGCCCCGTCTCGCATGGAAACGATCCGGTCGGCCACGCGGCGGATGTCCGACATGCGGTGGGAAATATAAAGAATGGCGACACCTTCCGCACGCAGCCGGTCAATCAGCGCGAACAGGCGGTCGGCTTCGGAAGCGGACAGTGATGAGGTCGGCTCGTCCAGAATGAGCAACTTCGGCGCGCGGGCCATGGCACGTGCGATCGCGATCATCTGGCGGTCGGCAACCTCCAGATCCGCAACACGGGTGCGCACGTCCATCGTCAGACCCATGCTTTCGGCAACCTTGCGGGCCTGCCGGCGAAGTTTCCTGTCGTTGACGAAGAAATCGGCACCCGGTTCGGTCAGGAGGTCCAGCGTCAGGTTGGTGGCAACATCGAGATCCGGAATGACACCGTCATCAATGGACTGGTGAACGGTCACGACACCCTTTGAGATGGCATCGGCCGCATCAAGCGGCTTGAAGGGTGCACCGGCCAGCTCGATCTCGCCGGCATCGGCAAAATGATAGCCGCACAGGACCTTCACCAGCGTCGACTTGCCGGCACCGTTGGCTCCCATCAGCGCCGTGACTTCGCCGGCGCGCAGCTCCAGATCGATCCCCCGAAGCACGTGGTTGCGCCCGAAGGACTTTTCCAAGCCGCTCAATTTACAGGTGACGTCTGGCACCTTTCCTCCCGATATTCTTGCGAGTTCCTCCCCCGCTTCTCATCGTTACAACACGCTAAATAGGCATTTGTCAACTGTGTTGACTTTTGAATAATCTTGACCATTATCGGGGCAAAATAGGGAGGAACAAGACCCAAGATGGACACGCCAGACCTCTATCGGCCCCTCACGCCGGAAACGCTCGGCGAAAGACTTTCCGGCATTTCCGCCGTTGCGGACAGGATCGGAGCAGACCCGTCTGACTGGACCGTTCGCGAAGTTGGCGACGGCAACCTGAACCTCGTCTTCATTGTCGAGGGCCCCAAAGGCACGATCATCGTCAAGCAGGCACTGCCCTATGTACGCCTGGTGGGCGACAGCTGGCCGCTGCCGCTTTATCGCGCGCTTTACGAGAACCATGCGCTTGTGCGACAGGCCGCCCGTGATCCGGGCGCAGTGCCGGAGGTCTACCACTTCGATGAGGACCAGGCGCTGATCGTCATGGAATTCCTCTCGCCGCACAAGATCCTGCGGCGCAAGATGATCGATGGTGAAAAGGTTGCAGGGCTCGGTACTTTCCTTGGCACCTTCTGCGCCCGCACCGCGTTTCGCGGCTCGGAACTGTCCATGAAGAGCGCGGACAAGAAGGCCGATGTCAGCCTGTTCGCCGGCAACGTGGAAATCCCCGCAATCACCGAAGCGCTGGTTTTCACCGATCCTTATTTTGCTGCTGAAATGAACCACCACACGGAAGGTCTCGACCCCGTTGTGGCAGACCTGCGCGCCAATGCCGAACTGAAGGCAAAGGTGCAGCGGTTCCTGATGAAATTTGCCTCCAACACCGAAACAATGGTGCACGGCGACCTGCACAGTGGCTCGATCATGTCCACGGACAGCGACAGCCGCGTCATCGATCCCGAATTCGTGCAATACGGCCCGCTCGGCTTCGACATCGGCATGCTGACGGCCAACTTCCTGATGGCCTATTTCAGCCAGCCGGCTCATCGCAGCGCGGAAACACTCGACGATTTCCAGGAATGGGTTCTGTCGGTCATCGCCGAAACCTTCTCATCCTTCGAGGCCGAGTTCACCCGCCTCTGGAACACCGAGCGCACCGGCATGCTTTACCCGGCTTCCCTGTTCGAGGATCAGGGGCAGGCATCGGACTTCGCATGTGCGGGCCTCCTGCAGGAAATCCGCAACGAAGCCATGGGCTATTGCGGTATCGAGATGCACCGCCGTACCCTGTCGCTCGCCCACAATGCCGACTTCGAGGAAATCGAGGACAAGCAGCTGAAGCGCCGTCTGGAAACGCGCAACCTGCTGATGGGGGCCGACCTCATCCTGTCGCCAGAAAGTTACGGCTCGACCGATGCGCTCGTGAAGCTTGCGCGCCAATTCAACAAGAAGGACATCCCATGAAGGTCAACGGCACTCATTACCGCTCGCTCTGGTGGGATGACGACAAGGCTGCCCTGCAGATCATCGATCAGCGCTGGCTGCCGCACGAATTCCGCATCCAGCAGGTCGACACACTTCAGGACTTCGCCGACGCGATCGTTGAGATGCGCGTGCGCGGCGCGCCGCTCATTGGTGCTACCGCTGCCTACGGCATGGCACTGGCCGCAAAGATCGACCCGTCCAATGCGCATCTGGACACGGCCTGGGAGTTTCTCGACAAGACCCGGCCGACGGCCATCAACCTGCGTTGGGCGCTCAACCGCTGCCGAGCGCACCTGCTCCCGCTGCCGGAATCCGACCGTCCCGCCGCAGCGCTGAAGCTCGCGCACGAGATTTCCGACGAGGATGTCGGCATCAACCACAGCATCGGCCAGAATGGTCTTGAGATCATCCGCAAGATCGCAGCCAGCAAGAAGGACGGAGAGCCTGTCCGCATCCTGACCCATTGCAACGCCGGCTGGATTGCGACCGTGGACTGGGGCACGGCGACGAGCCCGATGTACCAGGCCCATGACGCCGGCATTCCGATCCATGTCTGGGTGGATGAAACCCGCCCGCGCAACCAGGGTGCCCTCACCTCCTGGGAACTGGGCAGCCACGGCATTCCGCACACCTACATCACCGACAATGCCGGCGGCCACCTGATGCAGCACGGCCTTGTCGACATGGTCATCGTCGGAACCGACCGCACCACACGCCGCGGCGACGTCTGCAACAAGATCGGCACCTATCTGAAGGCACTCGCCGCCAAGGCCAACAACGTGCCGTTCTACGTTGCCCTGCCTTCGCCGACCATCGACTGGACGGTAGATGACGGCGTTGCCGAAATACCGATCGAGGAACGCCAGGAACGCGAAGTCACGCACATCCAGGGCCTGACGGACGACGGCAAGATCGGCGTCGTCCAGGTGACACCGGTTGGCACGCCCGGCGGTAATCCTGCCTTCGATGTCACGCCGAACCACCTCGTCACCGGCCTGATTACCGAACGCGGTGTCTGCGAGGCCAGCGCCGAAGGCCTTGCCGCTCTCTTCCCGGATCTCAGCGGGATCGCCAAGAGCGCATGAGCCCTGGCCCGACCAGTTCCCGGCCAACCGGCACCAAGGCCGCGGCACCCTCCGCGGCCACCAGGGCGCGCAGCCAGGACGATGCCATCATCGAGGTCACCTGGTGCTACTACCAGGAAGGCATGAACCAGAACGAGATCGCCGAACGCCTCGGCATTTCGCGGGCGACGGTCGTCAACTATCTGTCCGAAGCGCGAAAGCGCGACTATGTCCGCATCACGCTGGACACGGACATTTTCCGCGACCACGATCTGGCGCGCCGTCTCGTCGACCGGTTCGGTCTGCAGGACGCCATCGTCGTTCCGACATCGCCCGCCGGGGCCGATCAGTCCCTTGACCGGGTCACCCGGGTGGTTGCCGACTGGTTGCCAGGCCTGCTGGAACCGGGCGACCGGCTTGGCGTTGCCTGGGGCGAAACGGTCTACAGGGTGGCGGAGGCCGCGCCGCGGGTGACGGTTCCGGACCTTACCGTGGTGCAGCTGGTCGGCTCGCGCCCGGCAGCCCTCGGCTTTGCCGCGGAAACCTGCTCGGCAACGCTCGCCCGCCGCTATGGCGCGCACTGCGTCAACCTTCATGTGCCGCTGCTCTTGTCCAACCGGGCGCTTGTGGAAGAACTGAAGCGGGAACCGGTGATCCGCATGCAGCTTGATGCGGTGGCCGACTGCAACAAGACCATCTTCGCCTGCGGCACCTGCACAGCAGACAGCCACGTTGTCCATACCGGTCTGCTTGACCCCGCCGACGTTGACCCATGCGCGGAACGCGGTGCCATCGGCGTGATCTGCGGCCGCCTGATCGACCACGACGGCAACGGTCTCAACCGGGAAATCGAGGACCGGATGATTGCCGTGACGCTGGACCAGATGCGCGGCAAGGACATGGGCCTGCTGGTCGGCTCCGGCCCGGACCGTGCCAGACCGATGCTGGCCGCCCTGCGCGGCGGCTACGCCACCCACATCGCCACCTGCTCGGAAACGGCGACGGAAATGCTCAATCTGACGGAAAACAATGCTTAAGACGCCTTATCAGGACACATCCGAACTTCGCCAGGCCATCATCGATTCCTGCAAGGAGATGAACAGCCGCGGTATCAACCAGGGCACATCGGGCAATATTTCCGCGCGCGCAGGCGACCGGATGATCATCACGCCTTCCGGCGTGCCCTATGACCGCATGACCCCGGAGATGCTGGCCTCCATCCCGCTGGAGGGCGACAGCGCTTTCGAAGGGCCCCTGCCACCTTCAACCGAGTGGCAGTTCCACCTTGCGCTGCTGCGGGCAAAGCCGGACATGCACGCTGTCGTACACGCCCACCCGGTCCACTGCACCGCGCTGGCGATCAACCGGATGGAGATCCCCTCCTGCCATTACATGATCGCGCTCTTCGGTGGTGACACGGTTCCCCTGGCAGGCTACGCCCTTTTCGGCAGCGACGAACTTGCGCGGGAAGTGACAGACGTCATGAAAGACCGGCAAGGCTGCCTGATGGCCAACCACGGTGCCGTGGTTGTCGGAGAGACCCTTGAAAAGGGCCTCTGGCGTCTTGAGGAACTGGAAGTCCTGGCCAAGGCCTATATCCTCAGCCGGACGATCGGCTCGCCGCACATTCTCTCGAAATCCGAGATCGACGCAGTGCTTGGCGCGGTGAAGAACTACGGAATGAAGACGGAAGTCTGAACAGGCTTCGCCGTCACACCAGATCGGGCATGAACGGCAGATCGGTGACGCCGATGTCATGCCCGGCCTGTGTCAACAGCGTCGACACCTGGCCGCGATGATGGGTCTGGTGATTGAACATGTGGGTGACAAGCATCCAGCGCGGCCGGGACCGGGGAATACCGTCCTGGCCGCTTGTCCATTCCAGATCCTCCGCCAGCCAGTCGATGGTCAGCCACTCGGCAAAGTCGGAAATCTGCAGGCACATGTCGAAATGGGCGGCTTTCAACTCATCAAAATTCTCGAAGAGGTCAACGCCCATGCCCTTGATTTCGTATTTGCGGCCAGTAAAGCGGCTCATCCAGGCCCTGTCGGCAAACAGAATGTGGTTAAGCGTGGAATGCACGGACCGGAAGAAGGCACCCCGGTCGGCCTTGCGGTCTTCGTCACTCATGAGATCCGCTGCCGCATAGACCTTTTCGGTCATCCAGCTGTTGTATTTGGCCATTCGGCGATAGAGCACCGGATCGACGAGCATGACGTCCCTTTCCTTGCGGCGCTTATCCCGCCGTGGCGAGAACTTCCGGGGCTGTCGTGGAGAATCTCTGTGTTTCGGCATCCATGACCCGCAATTCGCCGGACCCGATGTCGAACCAGGACCCGTGCAGGCTGAGCGAACCCGCCGAAACGGCCGCCTCGATGAACGGGAAGGTCATCAGGTTCTTCAGCGACTGGCGGATACCGGCATATTCCATGGCAAGCTGAGGATCGTCAGCCTTGTCCACCGGCATGCAGGCCATCGCGATTGCCGCCGGCTCCAGCAGCTTGATCCACCGACCAATGAACTGACCTGTCGCCAACGGCGCATTCGCGTTTTCCCGGAACGCCTTCACGCCGCCGCACTGGCCATGCCCCATGATCACAATGTGCTTGACCTTGAGCCCGTTGACCGCGAATTCGATCGCAGCGCTGGTGCCGTGCTGGCCTTCCGTATCCTCGTAAGGCGGCACCAGGTTGGCAACGTTGCGCACCACGAACAATTCGCCCGGACCGACATTGAAGATGCCTTCCGGCGTGACGCGGCTGTCGCAGCAGGAAATCACCATCACATCCGGCGTCTGACCATAGACCGCCAGGCGTTCATGGGTTTCCTTGTATCTGACGAACCCCTTGTTGAGGTAACGGCCGTAGCCTTCGAGAAGATGTGCGGGGAAAGTCAAACTCAAGTCTCCAGCTCTTGTCACCCGGGATCAGCCACCTGCGCCAGATATGGGCAGGCCTGCCAACCGGAATGGCGGCACCTGGTACTGCATCCCGAAGGACGCGCACCTGTGCACGAACGATAGGGGATCTCCCCTGCCGGCCATAGATACGGGTTAATACGTAACGAGCCAAGTGACTTCAACCTTTTGGACGACTTCGCCCGTCAGGTCGCAACATTCACCTCATGGGGCGGCTCACCGTCCTCGTGATCCTCATAGGCATGACGGACGTTGTCCGCGGGCATCCTGTCCACAGGTCCCCGCAAGGGGTGAACCGGCCCGTGATCGATGCCCGGTTCCATGACCTGCAACGCGACAGCCCGATAGGCGGCAACGCCATCCAGCACATGATTTACGGTGTGGTGATCGTCAACAAGAACTGCCGGAGTGTCCTCGGACATCCCGGTTTCATTTTCATGGCGCTCTGCGGTGTCACGCTTCTTTCTGCGGTCGTAACCGGTGCCGTCACCGTCACGGTCCGCGGGGTACTCTGTCGCATGCGCCACGACCTGGGCCGATTGCGGCCTTTCGATCGTCGCCATTCCGGCCTCCTGGCCCTCAGAGAATTGCCGCCTTCTGGCGGAACCCGCCAATTGTTTCAACAAAGGGTTAACAAAACTTTACGTTAAGTTAACCCTCGGTTTCATCAAAAGCAACGGCGTCAGGCCGACTGGGACCGAGGGGGCGGATAGTCGACACAGACCCGGTTGCGGCCCGACGATTTGGCGATGTAAAGCGCCTGATCCGCCCGGGCGATCGTGTCTTCGACATCACGATCATCAGCCGTGACTTCCGCCAGACCAACGCTGACCGTGACGGAAATATTGCCAACGCCGGCATCCACGGTGAGGGCTGCAATTCTCAACCTGATGCGCTCGGCCAGAACCCAGGCCCCGTTTGCGTCATTTTCCCTCAGGAGGAGAACGAATTCTTCCCCGCCGAACCGGGCAGCCTTGTCGGTCGAACGGATTTCTTCAACGATGGCATCCCCGATGGCCCGGATGACGTCGTCACCGGCCCGGTGCCCGAATTGGTCATTGACGGTCTTGAAGTGGTCCGCATCGATCATCAGCACGCTGAACAGCCGGTCATGGCGCTGGAAGGTCGCAAAGGCATCTTCCGCAAATGGCTGGAACGCACGCCGGTTCAGGAGGCCCGACAGGGAATCGTGTTCCGCCAGCGTTCTCAAGGAGCGGATGTCGGCTCCCAGTTGCCGGTTCCGTTCCTCACTGGACCGTATGTTGCGGCTGTATTCGTCCTTCAGAACCGCCAGCATGTCCCGGGCTGTCCTGGCGCTTTCTTCCACCGTACCGAGCCGGCGTAGCAGCGATCTGACGGAGGCAGACACCTGCGAAAGCTCCCGGAACCCGTGCAGGCGCGGAACTGTCGTTTCCTTTTCGTCACGCCCGATCCTGTCCAGTGCTGAGACCAGGCCGAGAAGCGGCTGCGAGATGGTGCGAGACGCAAGCCATGCCAGCAGCGCGGAAAGACAGGCAACCGCAAATCCGATCAGAAAGATATTGCGAACCAGAGCCGCCACCCGAGCGGACACGACGCTGACCGGCTGCTGCACGGCAACTTTCCAGCCCAGCCCCGGATAATCGCCAAGGCCCGAGGTTTCGACCTCCGCGACCACCATGTCGGGATTGCCGGGATCGTAGGCAGCAGTTTCCCGGGAGAGGCTTGTGCCTTCGGCGTCTTCCCCGACAAGCACCGAGCCGTCGCGCGCAAGCACGAAGAGGTCGAGCCCTTCCTTGCCGAGATTGTTTTCCAGAACATCGCGCCGGGTTTCTTCCGCCCAGCTCCAGCTCATGTGCGCACCGAGTACGCCCGCCAGTTTTCCGTTTTCGTCTTTTACCGGCATTGCCACGTCAACGAAACGAAACGGCGCTTCGTCGGGGCTTGTCCGCAACAGGTGGTCAAGCAACTTGGCAAGATGCACATCTTCGACCGCGGGCCTTTTCAGGCCACTGATGAACCAGGGCCGCTCGGCAACGGATGCGCCCTCCAGCATGCCCTTGGTTGCCGCCACGACCGTGCCGTCGAGAGATGCAAATCCGATCCAGGCATATTGCGGCAGGCTGCGCTGCAGCTGGTCAAGCGTTTCACGGATGATGTCGGGATTGCGGGTCCAGACAGGCTTCAGCAGTTCCATGTCTGCGATGTTGCGCACTTCGCGGTAACGGTCGAACATCGTCTGGTCCAGCCGCTGCGCCATGCTGCGTGCAATCAGGGTCAGGTCCCACCGGTTTTCCCGGATGGCTTCGCCGCGTGCAATCAGGGCCGCACCGAATGCCGCCACCGCAATCGAAAGGATGCAAAGCGAAGCCGCCAGAAGGGCAATCTGCTGGCGCAGACTGGTCCCGTCCCGCAATCCGATGAGGACTGAAGTTATTCTGGAAATTGGCTTACGTATCATCGGATCGTTTCCTGCTTAGACCCGCGCTAAGGGAAACTACTAATGGCCAAGTATAAATAAATCTTGAACCCGCCAGCGAAACCGACGCAGCCACGACTGCGCCAGTTGCAACTGAAAGTTTATCCGAGACTAGAAGAGCGAATAATTTTCGCCAATAAATACTTCAATCGGCATTATTGTCACTTTCGACGAAGGCCGGTTCAAGCTGCCTGTTCTGCACGGTTGCCGACAATCTTCACCACATCGGCCATGATGTCGGTGAGCTGGAAGTCCTTGGGCGTATAGACTGCTGCAACGCCCTGGGCTTTCAGCTGCACGGCGTCCTCATCGGGAATGATACCGCCGACAACGACCGGGATATCGTCGGCTCCAGCCGCCCGCAGCCGATCCATCACGTCGCGGACCAGGGCCAGGTGCGAGCCGGACAGGATCGACAGACCGATCACGTGAACGTCTTCTTCCACCGCGGCGTTGACGATCTGCGCCGGCGTCAGCCGGATTCCCTCATAGACCACCTCCATGCCGCAGTCGCGCGCCCTGACGGCAATCTGTTCCGCTCCGTTCGAATGCCCGTCAAGACCCGGTTTGCCGACCAGGAACTTCAACCGGCGACCGAGTTTCTTTGACACTGCTTCCACATCCGAGCGGATGTCTGCCAAGGTGCCGGCATTGTCCCGCACGGCCTGGCCGACACCGGTCGGTGCACGGTACTCGCCAAAGACCTCGCGCAGGGTCCGGCCCCATTCGCCCGTGGTCGCTCCGGCCTTGGCCGCGGCAATGGAGGGCTCCATGATGTTGCGGCCTTCCTGGGCGGCGGCTTTCAGGTCCGCCAGCGCGGTTTCGACCGCGGCCTGATCGCGTGCATCGCGCCAGGCCTTGACCTTCTCGACCGCTTCTTGCTCGACATGCTCGGAAACGGTGAGAATGCCGCCGTCTTCCCCGGCGGCCAGAGGCGAAGGCTCGCTGTCTGTCCAGCGGTTGACACCGACCACCACCTGGTCGCCGCCTTCGATCGCGGCAAGGCGTGCGGAATTGGCTTCCACAAGCTGGCGCTTCATGTAGCTGCTATCGACCGCGGCGACCGCACCACCCATGGCATCGATCCGGGCAAGTTCCTCGCGGGCTTGCGCCTTCAGCTCTTCCACCTTGCGGGTAATTTCGGCCGAGCCGTCAAAAATGTCCGCATAGTCCAGAAGGTCGGTTTCATAGGCGACGATCTGCTGCATCCGCAGCGACCACTGCTGGTCGAACGGTCGCGGCAGGCCCAGCGCTTCGTTCCATGCCGGCAGCTGCACGGCGCGCGCGCGCGCATTCTTGGATAAGACCACCGCCAGCATCTCAATGAGGATACGGTAGACGTTGTTTTCCGGCTGCGGCTCGGTCAGCCCGAGGCTGTTCACCTGAACCCCATAGCGGAAGCGGCGATAGCGCTCGTCCTCAACGCCATAGCGCTCCAGGCAGATCTCGTCCCACAATTCGGTGAAGGCGCGCATCTTGCACATCTCGGTAATGAACCGCATGCCCGCATTGACGAAGAAGGAAATCCTGCCGACAGCCTTCGGGAAGTCTTCCTCGGGAATGGCACCGCTCGCCTTGATGGAATCCAGAATGGCCACCGCCGTTGCCAGCGCGAAGGACAACTCCTGAACCGGTGTCGCGCCTGCTTCCTGCAAATGATAGGAGCAGACGTTCATCGGATTCCATTTGGGCATGTTGGAATAGGTCCAGGCGATGACATCGGTCGTCAACCTGAGCGAAGGCGCCGGCGGAAACACATAGGTGCCCCGGGACAGATATTCCTTGATGATGTCGTTCTGGGTCGTGCCCGACAGCAGTTTGCGGTCGGCGCCCTGTTCGTCGGCAGCCGCTATATAGAGCGACAGCAGCCAGGGTGCGGTCGCGTTGATCGTCATGGAGGTGTTCATCCGCTCCAGCGGAATGTCCTGGAACAGGGTGCGCATGTCGCCGAGATGAGCCACCGGAACACCGACTTTGCCCACTTCGCCGCGCGCCAGGGCGTCATCCGGATCGTAGCCGGTCTGAGTCGGCAGATCGAACGCAACGGACAGGCCGGTCTGACCCTTGGCAAGATTGCCACGGTAGAGCTTGTTCGATTCGGCCGCCGTCGAGTGGCCCGCGTAGGTCCGGAAAATCCACGGACGATCTTTCTCCGGCCGGCTCTCACCCGATGCACTCATGCCACTCATCCTCCTAAGGCGTTCTGCTGCCTGTTTTTTCTTGATTTGGCAGCACCGCGTCAGCCTGTTTCTCCCGAACAGTCAGCAGTGTGCCGGAGTTTACGCGACTGCGAAACCCCAATGTGCAATGCAAAATATGGTTGGCATCAAAACGCAAGTTAAGCAATAGTCGTATAGAACGGTGATCGTTTTTGAACAATAGTTGCGCAAAATTGGGTATTTGCCCGATTACGACTTGTGCAAATGCGAAATTCTGAGGCCCAAAAGAAGCCCTGGGAGGGGAGAATGACAGCGACCGCGGAAGCCAATGACAACCAAACGCGAGAGGGCGCGCCGGTGAAAGATCTTTATGAAATCGGAGAGATCCCGCCGCTCGGACACGTTCCCAAAAACATGTATGCCTGGACCATCCGCCGTGAACGCCACGGACCGCCGGAAGACGCCATGAAACTGGAAGTCGTGCCGACCTGGGAACTCGACAGTCACGAGGTTCTGGTTCTGGTGATGGCCGCCGGCGTCAACTACAACGGCATCTGGGCAGGCCTCGGCCAGCCGATCAGCCCGTTCGACGGTCACGGCGCCGCCTATCACATTGCCGGCTCCGATGCCTCGGGCATCGTCTGGGCCGTTGGTGACAAGGTCAAGCGCTGGAAAGTGGGCGACGAGGTCGTGGTTCATTGTAACCAGGACGACGGTGACGACGAGGAGTGCAACGGCGGCGACCCGATGTTCTCCACCTCCCAGCGGATCTGGGGCTACGAGACACCGGACGGGTCGTTCTCGCAGTTCACCCGCGTGCAGGCCCAGCAGCTTATGCCCCGGCCGCGCCACCTGACCTGGGAAGAAAGTGCCTGCTACACGCTGACGCTCGCAACCGCCTATCGCATGTTGTTCGGCCATCACCCGCATGAGCTGAAGCCGGGTCAGAACGTGCTTGTCTGGGGCGCCTCGGGTGGCCTTGGCTCCTACGCCATCCAGTTGATTACTGCAGCAGGTGCCAATGCCATTGGCGTCATCTCTGACGAGGACAAGCGCCAGTTCGTGCTGGATCTCGGTGCCAAGGGTGTGATCAACCGCAAGGACTTCAAGTGCTGGGGTCAATTGCCGACGGTCGGCTCGCCCGAATATGCCGAATGGTTCGCGGAAGCGCGCAAGTTCGGCAAGGCGATCTGGGACATCACCGGCAAGGGCAACAACGTCGATATCGTCTTCGAACACCCGGGTGAGGCAACCTTCCCGGTCTCCACACTGGTCTGCAAGAAGGGCGGCATGGTTGTCATTTGTGCAGGCACGTCAGGTTTCAACTGCACCTTCGACGTTCGCTACATGTGGATGCACCAGAAGCGCCTTCAAGGGTCACACTTCGCCCATCTGAAGCAGGCCTCGGCCGCCAACAAGCTGATGATCGAACGGCGCATCGACCCTTACATGTCCGAGGTCTTCCCCTGGGATCAGATCCCGAAGGCCCATACCAAGATGTGGAAGAACCAGCACGCACCGGGCAACATGTCCGTCCTGGTCTGCGCGCCGACCACCGGTCTTCGGACCTATGAGGACGTTCTGGAAGCCTCCACCCGCTGATCCGGCACGCCGCCTTCAGGGCAACCACCTGCAGGCGGCGGGCTCAACAAGCTCCCTGAAAGGCTGGGGGCCTCAAGCCCCGTTAGCCTCATGCAGCCTGACCAGCCCGTATCTCACGGGCTGGTCTTTTCTTTTTGATTACCCGGCGGTGGCGACCCAGCCTCTGAAGGTGAAGGCCGTGTAGAAGGTCTCGACGTCGACAAATCCGGCCTGCCTCAACAGATCCGCATCCTGTTCGGGCGTCAGCACCGGCAATCGCTCCTTCATCGCAGCCATGCCGTTTTCGGTAAGCGAGCGGGAAGTGCCCGATAGGGTGGAAAACGCTGCATATCTTGCCAGCCACCTGTCCTTGCCCGCAGGGTCGGTCGGAAAGCTGTGATGAACCGAAACGAAGGCCGCTCCAGGCTTCAACCGTTGCCGCAGCCCGGAAAGCGTCTTTAACCTCTCCTCCCGATCCAGAAAATGAAGCGTCAGCAGGCAGGCGGCGCCATCAAATTGTCTTTCGGGGGCATCCTGGATGTATCCCTCCAGCAGGCTCACTCTTGCCCCGAGGGGACCAAGATGCTCTTGCGCCTTTTCCAGCATGTCCGCGGACGGGTCGACACCAAGGAAACGCCAGTCGGGCTGCATGCGGGCAAAGGCCTTCAGTTCAACGCCGCCACCGGCACCAAGCACCAGGATTGTTCCGTCCGATGGCGCCCGCTCCGCAAGCAGCAGGCCGGTCATCTTGTGCATGTCTGCAAGTCCGGGAACGAGCCTCGCCGTTCTTTCCGCATATCCGGCGGTTGATGCGGCTCCGGAAAACAGGGACATGGAAAAGGTCCTCAAGCAAAGCGTGGCCTGGTGCTCCGATCCATACCAAGACGCCCGGCACCATCATGTTACTTTATATGTAACTTGAAAATTGCCATTCAAGAAACCTGCTCCATTTTTTCCAACCCATTGCGCGCGCACCCCAGCTGAAAGGCTTGTGCACCGGTTTCAGGAGCCTTGCGCCGCAATTCTGCTCAACTGTCGTCCCATCACCTTCCAAAGTGAGGCGAATCATGTGCCTCACTAAATCTCATTGATCCTGAGCGGGAGCTTCAACAGCGTGGCTGACAATCCGATGGTCCATCGATCCCTGAAACTCGCCCTCGCCGGAGCGCTGCTGCTCTCGGTTGCCGCCTGCATGGGCGACCGCATGCAGACGCCGCCCTTCTACGAGGACATGGCGCGTGTAGACGGTGTGGTGGATGCTGCAACGGCCGCTCAGATGATCTCGCAATACCGGATCAACAACGGACTGTCGCCAGTGATTGCCGATCCGCAGCTGACGTCCATTGCAAAATCGCAGGCCGACGCAATGGCCGCGGCCGGAAACGTTCAGGCATCGCTCGCCCCGAACCAGCAGCTGGCAACCCGCATGGCCTCCATCGGCGAGCCGAAGACGGCTGCCGCCGAAAACGTCAGCGCCGGATACAGGACCTTTGCCGAAGCTTTTTCAGGCTGGCGGGAAAGCCCGAAGCATAACCAGGTGTTGCTGACGAAAGACGCCACCCGGCTTGGCATCGCGACGGCTTACGCGCCCAATGCCAAACACAAGGTATTCTGGTCGCTGGTCATGGCCGGACCGAAACCGGCCCGGTAACAGCCCGCGTCAATAGATACGCGGCTCGAAATACCTTTGCGGATAGCCGGGAAATGAATCCCAGTAGGGCCGGATAATGATCGGCTGCGGCGGCGCGACCACGACAGGCGGCGCTTCGTAAAGCGGTTCCGGTGCATAGACGGGTCCCGGTTCAACCGGCGGCGGATCATAGGGAGGATCGCCCTTGTAGACCGGCCCGCCGCGATAGGCAGGCGCAGGCGCCTCCGCATAGATCGGGTAATCCCGGTAGTAGCGCTGCACACCCAGGTTGATGCCCGCGCTGGGGATCGGCCGGCCATAATAGATGCCTTCACCGCCATAGCTGAGATATTGGCCGGAAACCCATCCCTTCACATTGGTGAAGGCGGCATCGCACCAGCCGAAGTCTGCCGTACACCCGAAAATGGTTACCCCGCCCCCGCGCGGCACGGTGGCCATTACGGGATAATTGGTTCCCGGTCCGGCGCGCATGTTGAGATTGGCCGTCGTAAAGGCAATGGCCGGCCGTGATTGTGCGCTTGCTGGCAGCACCATCATCACGATCGCGGCAAATGCCAGCGAAAAGCGGATCAACATGTTCAAAACTCCAAAGTTCTGCGCCCTGACGCTTTCAAGAAGCGGCTAGCATCATGGCAAAAGTATAGCGCTGCAGGCGTCTCTATTCCTTCTCACGCCAAAGGCTGCCCGCCCCAGCTTGCGCCCAGCTTGCGTCCGATTTGCGTTCGGCCCGCATTTCGGGCTTGATAGGCGCACGAACAGCCGGGGGGCTTTGTGAAGTGAAACGAATTCAATCTGTTGCGTCTGCCATGGCGCTGGCGGCGCTCTGGTTTGCTGCATCCATTGCACCGGTGTCGGCCTTCGATGCGCATGCCGGCTATTATTACCCGGAAGTGCAGACCCAGGAGGTTTACGTCTCAGAACTGGGCCTTGCACCTGACACCGGCAAGCGGTCGCGGGCAGCCTTCGTCAGCGGCCTTGCATCCCAGAACGCAAAACTGGGGTATCCGCCAGGATATCACCTGTTCGCCAAGGGCACCGAACTGGAAAAACTGATTGTGGTTGCAACCGGCGACGGGCGCTATGACACGCTGTTCAGGCTGCGGGCCCTGCTTGCCTCGCTGACCTCGATGGCCCGCACGACGGAACTCTTCGCGCGGTCAAACCAGCCGCAAGACCTGAACTTCCTCGATCTTTGCAAGATGATCGGCTTCACCCAGGTCACGGTCAGCAACGGCAAGGACGTCACGCACCAGATCAAGGTGCGCTAGCGGTATTGGCCCTGGGAACGGTCAGCGCCTCAGCTTGCCGTTCAGCCAGTCGCGGTATTGCGACTTGGTTCCGAAGAACGCATTCCGGTCGACGTCGCCTTTGACGCCCGGCACCCGGCCCTCGGCCGTATACTGCCAGAACACCCAGTCGTCGCGCTGCTCATAGATGTTGTTCGGGAAGCTGGCGACCGAGCGCAGCCAGAATTGCTCGTTCCTGAGCGCACCGACCAGCCTGTCTCGGTGAAAATCGACCGAGGAATAGATCACCGGGCGCTTGCCGTAGTGCTTTTCCATTTCATCGAGGAAGATCTTCATGTCCCGCAGGATCTGCGGTCGTTCCGGCCGTTCCCGGCAGGTCTTGGAATGCGCATTCCATTCCATGTCGAGAACAAGCGGTAGGGCTTGCGGGTCGACGGGAACGATTTCCTTCACCCACGAAATCTGTTCTTCAACCGGACGGCAGAAATAATAGAAGTGATAGGCCCCGCGCGGCATGCCCGCCTGGCGCGCTGCCACCCAGTTCTCGACAAAGCGCGGGTCGACGTGGTCGCCGCCTTCGGTCGCCTTGATCCAGGCAAAAGCCACACCGCCCTGTTTAGCTGCCGCCCAATCGATATCGCCCTGCCACCGGGACACGTCGATGCCGTGTACCGCGTAGTCTTCTGGCGTTGGATCCGGAAAGTCGTAAGCCGCGCACGAGCTTAAAAAGATGAACCCGAAAATGGAACAAAACGATTTTACGATTGCCAGCACAGCGTCCTCGGCAGGGTTAAGAAAGGCTTTCACTCACCGCACAAAATGCGCGGGATTTCCTAACGGAGCGTAGACGAAATCACGATTTCTCCGCATAAACACGTATCTGTTATCGTGCGGGCAATCGAATAGGGCGGGATTGCGGCGGATCAAAGACGTCTGGTCTCTTTCCCTCAATGTATGAGCATGGAAATCGCGACCACCCTGATCGCCATTGGCGCCCTGCTGCTGCTCGGCATGCTGGCCGACGAAATCGGCCACAGGACGCAGATGCCCCGCGTGACGCTGCTGATCCTGTGCGGACTGGCAGCGGGCCCCGCCTTTCTGGATCTTCTGCCTGAAAACCTGACCCAGCTTTATGAAACCCTCGCCGTTCTGGCCCTGTCGATGGTCGCCTTCGTTCTGGGCGGCAAACTCTCCAGGGTCCATCTGCAGAACAGCGGCAAGGCCGTAACGGTCGTTTCGGCTTCAGCGGTCGTGTCAACAGCGATCGTCGTCTTTGCAGGTCTCGCCCTGCTCGGCTTTCCGCTGGAACTGGCACTGATTCTGGCAGCCCTGGCCACCGCCACCGACCCGGCAGCCACCAGCGATGTCATCCGCCAGTACCGCGCCAAGGGGCCCTTCACAACCATCCTGTCCGGCATCGTTGCGCTGGACGATATATGGGGCATTCTGGTCTTTGCGTTCTGTCTCATGGGAGCACAGGCGCTCATGGGCGGCGATGGTTCGGGCGCCCTTCTGCATGCGGTTTGGGAAATTGCCGGATCGCTCCTGCTTGGCGCGATTGTCGGCCTCCCGGCAGGCTACCTGTCAGGCCGCCTCCAACCCGGCGACCCGACCCTTGCCGAGGCGCTTGGCATCGTGTTCCTGACAGCGGGTCTGGCCATCTGGCTCGACCTCTCGTTCCTGCTTGCCGGCATTGCCTGCGGGGCCATGGTGGTCAACACCGGGCGTCACCATACCCGGCCGTTCTATGAAATCGAACATATCGAATGGCCGTTCATGATCTTCTTTTTCGTGCTGGCCGGTGCAGCGCTGCAGCCGGACCTGCTTTTGCAGCTTGGTCTCCTTGGCGCGGCATATGTTCTGCTGCGGCTCGCCGGGCGTCTGGCAGGAGGCTGGCTGGGCGGCAAGCTCAGCGGCGGGGCCGGAACCGACCGAAGCTATCTCTTCGGCCTCTCGCTTCTGCCCCAGGCGGGCGTCGCGCTTGGCATGGCCCTGGTTGCTGCCGAAGTGCTGCCGCAGTTCCGGGACGAAATTCTGACCGTCGCCATCGGATCAACCATCGTTTTCGAACTGCTCGGCCCCGCGGCCACTCAGCTCGCCCTGAGACGGGTCGGCGAAACCGGCAAGGCCGGGGAAGACGATCCCGAGATCTGAATTCGTTTGCACTCGGTGGCCGAATCCGTATGACTTGGCTATTCCCGCAACAAGCCTTGGCAAATTTCCCATGACAGACCGGATCAAACTCGTCACCTGGAACATCAATTCCGTGCGCCTGCGCATGCCGATTGTGGAACAGTTGATCGAGGAAGTCGCACCGGACGTGATCTGCCTGCAGGAAACCAAGTGCCCGGACGCCAATTTCCCGGAAAACGCCTTCCGCAAGGCGGGATACGAACACATGGCCATCCACGGCCAGAAGGGCTACCACGGCGTCGCAACGCTTTCCAAGCTGCCGCTGAGCAACATCGAGAAACGCGACTTCTGCCAGGTGGGTGACAGCCGTCACGTGGCGGCGGACGTGCCGTTCAATGGCTCCAGCATCCGGCTGCACAATTTCTATGTGCCGGCAGGTGGCGACGAGCCGGATCGCACCATCAACCCGAAATTCGGCCACAAGCTCGACTTCATGGCAGAGATGCTGGGATGGCTGAAAGGCGAGGAAACCTCGAAACCCGCCATTCTGGTCGGCGACCTCAACGTCGCGCCTTACGAGCACGACGTCTGGTCCCACAAGAAGCTCCTGAAGGTGGTCTCACATACCCCGGTCGAAACGGAACTGTTCGAGCAGGTCCGCGAGGCAGGCGGCTGGCTGGACGCCATGCGCCAGTTCACCCCGCTGGACGAAAAGCTCTACACCTGGTGGAGCTACCGCGCCAAGGACTGGTCTGCCGCCGACAAGGGCCGCCGTCTTGACCACGTCTGGGTGTCTCAGCCGCTCGCCCCGTATGTGAAGGGCACCACGGTCCTGCGCGACGCACGCGGCTGGGAAAAGCCGTCCGACCACGCGCCGGTGATCGCCGAATTCGCGATCTGAGGTCAATTCGAACAAGCGGCCCGGAAGGCCGCGCCGCGCATACTTCCGCAGCACTCAAGGCGTCACGATCACCTTGCCCTGCACCCGGCGCGCAGCGATTTCCTCAAGCGCGGTTGCCGTTTCTGCCAAATTGTAAACGCCGTGGATGTGCGGCTTCAGCTTGCCTTCAGACACCCAGGACAAAAGTTCCTTCATGTTGCGGCGATGGCCTTCCGGATCCCGGTCGAGTGCGGCACCCCAGAAGACACCGCGAATGTCGCAACCTTTCAGCATCACGATATTGAGCGGAATTTTCGGAATGTCACCCGCGGCAAACCCGATCACCAGGAACCGCCCCTCCCAGGCCGTTGCCCGGATGGCCTGTTCCGACAGCTCTCCGCCAACCGGGTCGTAGACGACATCCACACCCTTTCCACCGGTCAGCTCCTTCAGGGTTTCCTTGAGCGGGTCAACCGAATAATCGACCGTCATGTCAGCGCCGAGCGAGCGGGCAAAAGCGAGCTTTTCCTCAGATGAGGCGCAGGCAATCACCTTTGCTCCCATGATCGCGGCAATTTCCACTGCAGCCTGGCCGACGCCGCCCGATGCGCCCAGAACGGCAACAGTCTCGCCAGGCTTCAACCCGGCCCGGTCGCGATAGGCATGCAGCGTGGTGCCATAGGTCACGGTCAAACCTGCCGCGACTTCAAAGGAAATATCGTCCGGCAGCGAGACGAGATCGCCAGCTGCGACCACCACTTTTTCCCGCGCCGCGCCCCAGCGCATATAGCCCATGACCCTGTCACCGGGCGAAACCCCCTCGACGCCGGAGCCCACCTGGTCGACCACACCAGCGAATTCGGCACTCGGCGAAAACGGCATTTCCGGCTTGTACTGGTACTTGCCCCTGATGATCAGCGTATCGAAGAAATTGAGCGCACAGGCCTTCACCCGCACCACGACCTCCCCCGGCCCGGCAACCGGATCGGCAATCTCCTCGACAACCAGGCTGGAAGGCGGACCGAAGGTTTTGCAGAGACAGGCTTTCACGGCATCCTCATGACATTCTACGGGTAAAGCGCCGCTCGCGCTGCGCCGGGTGAGACGTTAGCAAGCCCTGTTCGAGGCGGGAATTGGCTTTCCGGATAAGCTGAAAACTTTCGAACATGGCGAAAGTCGGCTATGAGGCTGCCAAATCGAAAACGGACAAACTGATGCGCGGATATTTTGCAATCGGGGCCGAAGGCCTCTCGAAACGGATGAACCTGGGCACCTTGATGCGCTCTGCCCATGCCTTCGGCGCCAACTTCTTCTTCACGGTGGATGCCGACCAGAAGCTGCGCAAGGCGCCCCCCTCCGACACCTCCAAGAGCCCCGGCCACCTGCCTGTCTTCACCTGGGACAGCGTAGATACGATGGACCTGCCCAGAGGCTGCCAGCTTGTGGGCATCGAGCTCACGGACGAATCGATCGAGCTGCCGAGCTTCGGACATCCCCTTCAGGCGGCCTACGTTCTTGGTCCTGAAAGAGGCTCGCTTTCACCGCAGATGCTGGCGCGCTGCGACCACGTGGTGAAGATCCCGACTAAGTTCTGCATCAATGTGGCGATGGCCGGCGCGATCGTCATGTACGACCGTCACAGGGCGCTGGGTCGCTACGCGGACCGCTCCACCACGGCCGGCGCTCCCAGGATCGAACGTCCGAAACATGTCAGCGGCGGTCCCGTGATGCGCACGGGACGGAAAGTGCCGGGAACCTGAATGAGTTGTGCCTGAACTTCAGGCCGCCAGAATTTTGGGCGTCTCTTGCCCGGGGCCCCAATTAGTCCACATCCACGGACGTGTCGGTTTCCAGAAGCTGGCGCAAACGTCCGAAAGCAAGCCGGATACGGGATTTGACCGTGCCAAGCGGCAAGCCCGTGTGTTCGGCGATCTCGCTGTGCGACTGTCCTGCGAAAAAAGCCAGCCGAACCACATTCCGCTGCTCTTCAGGCAACTGCGACAAAGCAGCACGCACGCGTTTTTCCCGCAACTTCGCATCCATCTCTTCGGCAATGTCCGGCAGCGGCGTCGGGTGCAGGGACGGATCTTCGGGATCGAGCGCGGCAGACTTCTGGCGGCGGATCCTGTCGATACGCCGGTTCCGGGCAACCCGGAACAGCCAGGTGCTGGCATTGGATTTTTTCGGATCGAACAGATCGGCCTTGCGCCACAGCGTCATCATGACGTCCTGGGCGACTTCTTCGGCAAGGGCCTCATCGGCGCCCTGCTTCATCAGGTAGCCCTTCAGGCGCGGCGCAAAGTGATCGAACAGCTCGATGAAAGCCGCCTTGTCCCGGTCTTCCGCCACTTTGACAATGAGATCGGAAAAATACTGCACCTGCGTCAAAGACAATCAATCCCCCTGCCGATCCATCTTCTTTATCAGGTTCGGCATAATTCGAAAGGGGGGTCAAGCAGGTCTGCCACACTGTTGCCGCGTTTAACCGCAAAGCGATTAGGTTGGTGCACGCACCGAAAAACAGAAAATACAATTGTCGGGCTTCAACCCTTTCGTAACCCGCTTTAAGTTATCATTAAAGCAAGGTTTATATGTCAGACGGCAGTTGAACTAAATTTGACGGAAACTCAAATCCAACGGTGTGGAGATGATGAAAGCAAAATCGCTGGTTCTGGCCATAGCAGGTCTTGCCGTTTCGAGTGCAGCGGCTTTCGCACAAACCCCGACACTTCTGAAGCAGCACAAGGACTGGGCGGCCTATGCGCTGACCAGTGGCGGCGGCAAGGTTTGCTACGCGCTTACCAAACCGACGACGTTGCTTCCGGGAGATCGAAATCACGGGGACGTATTCTTTTTCGTGACCACCCGCCCGGCAGAAGGCGTCTCGTCCGAGCCGAGCCTGCTGGTCGGTTATCCTTTCAAGGACAAATCCTCGGTCAGCGTAGACATTGACGGCAAGGGCTTCACGCTCTTCACCAACAATGACGGTGCCTGGGTCGAAAATGCTGCAACCGAAGCGCAACTCGTTTCTGCCATGAGGGCAGGCCGGGAAATGACGGTGACCGGCGAATCCAGCCGTGGCACCCGCACCACCTACAAGTTCTCGCTGTCCGGCGTCACAGCCGCGATCGACGACTCCAACGCTGCCTGCCGCTAACGCGTTCAGGCAGCAGCTTCTCCGGCTTTCCCCTGCATCCGCAGGGCGAAAAGCCGAAGTCGGCCGGTGGTTTCCTTTCAGTCTCGACGTCACCCTGGACGGGCCAAACGGCCTATCCGGGTCGTTGTCGTTGCGTAAAAACAGCTCTGCATAGCTCCCCTGCACGTCAGCAAACTTGATTTTCGGCGCTTTTTGTGGTTTTGGGAGCGCTTGAAATCAGACCTGCAAGTCAGGTGCCCGGCGACCGCGTAGTCTTGCTCCAAGACGCCTGAAGACCCTGCCGGAAGAGATTACGGATCACGACATGGCAATTACGCTCGACATCGCGCGGGACAATCCGAACGCGCACACCGTTTCAGCCGAAGCCGTCCTGCCCGGCGAAGACAAGCCGACGCTGATCGGCCTGTCGCGCGAGGAACTGGGTGAAGCGCTCGGCACCATCGGTGTGCCGCAGAAGCAATGGCGCATGCGTGCCTCCCAGCTCTGGCATTGGCTTTATGTGCGCGGCGTGTCCGACTTTGCGCAGATGACGAATATCGCCAAGGACCTGCGTCAGAAGCTGGACGAAGCCTTCACGATCGCCCGTCCGGAAATTGTGTCCGAGCAGATCTCCGTCGACGGTACCCGCAAGTGGCTGTTCCGCTTTCCCGCGCGCGGCGCCGGCCGCCCGGTCGAGGTTGAAACCGTCTATATTCCTGAAGAAGGCCGCGGCACGCTCTGCGTTTCTTCCCAGGTCGGCTGCACCCTCACCTGCACTTTCTGCCACACAGGCACCCAGAAGATGGTCCGCAATCTGACGGCCGAAGAAATTCTGTCGCAGATCCTGATTGCGCGCGACCGGCTGGGCGATTTCCCGCATGCGGACACCCCGCAGGGCGCCATCGTGCCGTCCGAAGGCCGTCTGGTGACCAACATCGTCATGATGGGCATGGGTGAGCCCCTCTACAATTTCGACAACGTCAAGAAGGCGCTTCTGATCGCGTCCGATGGTGACGGCCTGTCGCTCTCCAAACGCCGCATCACCCTGTCTACCTCCGGTGTCGTGCCGGAAATCTTCCGCACCGGTGAAGAAATCGGCTGCATGCTGGCCATTTCGCTGCACGCGGTGCGTGACGAGCTGCGCGACGTGCTGGTGCCGATCAACAAGAAATGGAACATCAAGGAACTGCTGGACGCTTGCCGGCAGTATCCGGGCCTGTCCAACGCCAAGCGCATCACCTTCGAATATGTGATGCTGAAGGGCGTCAACGACAGCAATCAGGATGCACTTGAACTGGTCCGCCTGCTGAAGGGCATTCCAGCCAAGATCAACCTGATTCCCTTCAACCCGTGGCCGGGTACCGATTACGAATGCTCGGACTGGGAGCGCATCGAGGAATTTGCCGACATCGTCAACCGCGCCGGCTATGCCTCACCCATCCGCACACCACGCGGCCGCGACATCTTCGCCGCCTGCGGACAGCTGAAATCCGCGTCCGAGCGCATGCGAAAGAAGGACCGTGAGGCCCTGGCAGCCTCCTGAGCCAACATCATCTGTTGAACGAAAAACGGCGGCTCCCTGGAGCCGCCGTTCCTGTTTTCAGATCCTGATCCGTCAGGCTGCAGCGACTTCGCGCAGGAAGTCGTTTACGGCCGTATTCAGCGAACGCAGTTTCTCGGAGGCGACCTGCGTCGCCTGATCCACCGACTGCGCCGAATTGGCCGTCGTTTCCACGGCAGTGCTGACATTCGACATGTTGTCGCTGGCCGCGCGTGTGCCCGAGGAAGCTTCCGAAGCACTGCGGCTGATCTCGCCGGTGGCCGCATCCTGTTCCTGAACGGCAGCGGCAATCGAGGTGGTGTTCTCGTTCGCCCGAACCATGATGGAAGCGATGCCTTCAATCGCGGTCACTGCCTGCTCGGTGGCAGACTGGATTTCCGCGATCTGGTTGGAAATTTCCTCGGTCGCCCTGGAGGTCTGGGTGGCCAGCTCCTTCACTTCGGCAGCAACCACTGCAAAGCCCTTGCCGGCTTCACCGGCCCGAGCCGCTTCGATCGTTGCATTGAGCGCCAGAAGGTTGGTCTGCTCAGCGATTGCCTGGATAAGGCCGATCACTTCGCCGATCCTGGCAGAACCCGACGACAGCATTTCCATTTTCTGGGTGCTTGCCTGGGTCTGGCTGGTCGCATCGGCAATCACCCGCGTGGTTTCCTCCACACGTTGACCGATTTCCGAGATCGACGACGACAGCTCCTCAGTGGCGGCCGCAACAAGCTGTACGTTGCCCGATGCCTGGGTTGTTGCCGCAGCAGCGCTGCTCACCTCTTCAGAAGCCCCTGAGGCCGTTTCCATCATGGAACTTGCATTGGCTTGCATTTCAGACATGGCAGCGTCAACGGAACCGAGCATTTCGGATGACTGCGTGCGGAAGCCCTCGATCAACGCCTCGATCCGGAGCTGACGGTCCGTACGAGCCTGTTCTTCAATCTTTCGTGCTTCTTCCAGACGCGCCTGCTCGGCGACGCCATCTCTGAAGCCTGCAATGGCGGCCGCGATTTCTCCAACCTCATCCTTTCGGTCTGCTTCCGCAAAGACGACGGATACATCACCACCGGCGAGGCGAGCCGCATTGGCGACAAGGCTTTTGATCGGGGCAACGATCGAGCGTGCAGCCAGCCAGCCGATTGCCATCATGATGCCGAAAATCCCGAGGCAAATCAGTGCGATCTGATTGCGCAGCGCCCGCACCGGCGCGAGAATTTCATCGCGTGCCTCGACCGTGACAACCGCGAGATTGGCTCCAAAAAACGTCAGAGGCACTGCAGCGGCCAGATAGTCCGTGTCGCGGAACCCTTCCAGGTTTCCGGAAGCCGGCTTGCCGCCAAGGGCTTGATCCACCAGAGACGAATCGAGGCTTGCAGTCAGGATATCGTTCTGTCCGGGTGTCTTGGAAGAATCGTTCCGGAACAGCTTGTCTGCACCGACAAGGATGGCCTCCCCTGTTTCTCCGAGACCCGCCGCGCTGCTCATCACGCTGTTGATGTTGTCGATGGGCATCTGGAAGGCCAGCACGCCAACACGCTTGCCGCCTTCAAAAACCGGTGTCGCAATGAAGCTTGCCGGTGCATCCGCGCTCGGAGCATATGGTTTGAAATCGAAGAAGCGAACTTCGTCCCGTCCACCGTTCAACGCCGCCCGGAAGGCATTGCCCAGATCCGTATCCTTGTATTTGCCGGTGGTCAGGTTGGTTGCGTAGTCGAGTTCCTTGAACACCGTGTAGACAAGCGAGCCGTCCTCCGCGAACAGGAAGATGTCGTAGTAACCGCGGGTCTTCAGCATCTTGCTGAACCACGGATGATACTGTTCATGCGCCTCGTCGTAGGCGGTGTCGCCAGCGCGCATCAGCGCGTCTTTCTGGCCCGTCGGATGCGGATTGTCGTGAATGTAGGCTTTCTGCAGGCTCGCCGTGGCATCGCCCTCCTGGCTTGCCCACCCTTCCTTGAAATCCGCCAGTGCGGATTTCACGAACGGACTTGCGGCGGTGACCTGCAGATCCTGCACGATGGAGTCCAGATAGTGCGAAAGATCTCCGGCGCGCGCACTTGCAAGAGCCGAAAGCCGCTCTTCCGCCTGCTCTTCCAGATCCGTTGAACTGACCCAATAGGCAAGGGTGCCTACAAACAGCGCGGCCACAACCGAACAACCGGAGATGATGGCCGGCAGACGAAAACTGAGTTTTGAGATTCGGGTTCCCAAGGCACCCTCCCGAAGTAGAATTATTATGAGAAGGCTAGATCTCAGCAATTTAATGTTGGTTAATATTGATAAAATTAGAAAAATAGAGAAGTTGAAAACAATAATAATGTAACTAACGGTAGAAAATAAGATTAATTCCTACATCAATGCTTATACCTGAGGATTCATCTTGAAATAATACCACCATAGATAGATCGCACATTTGCCTCTAATCCGGCGCTTGGCACCTCCGGCAAATGTTACGCTCTCATGAAAAAGGCCGCCCGCAGGCGGCCTTTTTGTATTCTTTGGCGAGGCTCAGACGAGACCGGACTTTGCCAGCGGCAGGCTGGTTGACCACTCGCCCTTGGCAGCGGCAATCGCGTTGGCGACAGCCGGGCCGATTGGCGGAGTACCGGGTTCACCGATACCGGTCGGTGCTTCGTTCGAAGGAACGATATGCACCTCGATTTCCGGCATGTCGGACATCCGGATCGGCTCGTAGGTGTCGAAGTTGGTTTCCTCGACAACACCGTCGGCGAGCGTCACCTGGTTCCGCAGGATCGCACCAAGGCCGTAGCCGATGCCGCCTTCGACCTGTGCCCGGATATTGTCCGGGTTGATCGGCGTGCCGCAGTCGACCGCTGCCGTCACCTTTTCCACCTTCACAGTGCCGTCGTCGCGGAAGGAGATTTCCGCCACTTCCGCCACAAAGGAACCGAAGGACTTGTGCACGGCGACACCGCGGTGGCGCCCTTCAGGCAAGGGCGTGTCCCAGCCCGCCTTTTCAGCCGCCAGCTTCAACACGCCCACCTTGCGCGGATCGTCCTTGATCATCTCGAGGCGATAGGCAACCGGATCCTTGCCGGCTTCCTTGGCCAGACGATCGATCATGGTTTCCATGACGTAGGCCGTGTGGGTGTGACCGACCGAACGCCACCACAGAACCGGGACCTTCGTTTCCTGGAAGGACTGGTCCATGTTCATCAGCGGAAACGCATAAGTGGTGTCATGCGCGCCTTCGGTCATGTTGTGGTCGACACCGTCCTTCATCAGCATGGCTTCGAAAGGCGTGCCCTTGACGATGGACTTGGCGGCGATGTTGTACTTGAACGCCGTCACGTTGCCCTGGTCATCAAGCCCGACCCGCAGCCGGTGAGCCGACATCGGACGGTAGTATCCACCGGCCATGTCATCCTCACGGGTCCAGACGATCTTCACCGGAGCCGGCGCCATGCCGGCGGCCTGCATCGCCTTGGCCAGCGTGGTAATTTCCACGACCGGATGCGCATCGGCCTGGGCGCGGCGCCCGAAGGACCCGCCTGCCCACAAGGTGTTGATCTTGACGTTCTCGAACGGAATGCCGAGTACGGTGGCCGCCACGTTGTGATCGATGGTCGGGATCTGGGAAGCGAACCAGAATTCCGCGGTTTCACCGTCGAACATCATGGCGATGTCCAGCGGTTCCATGGCGCCATGGGCCAGGAACGGGAAGTCATAGTCGGCTTCGATGACCTTGGCCGAAGCTTCCAGCGCCGCGTCGACATCACCGTCTTCGCGAACCTTCACACCCGGCTTGGTGGTCATGTCCTTCAGTTCGGCGATCATCGCATCGCTGGACCGTGTTTCCGCCTCGGCATCGTCCCACTCGATCTCAAGCAGGGAACGCCCCTTGATTGCCGGCCAGGTGGACTTGGCGATCACCGCTACCCCGTTCGGGATCTGCAGCACGTTGACGACGCCCGGCACCTTCTTGGCTTCGGTGGCGTCAAACGACTTCACCTTGCCGCCAAAACGGGGAGAGCGGGCAACAACGGCAACCAGCAGGTCATCACGCTGGAAGTCCATCGTGTAGGTCCTGGGCGCGCCGACGGTCTTGTTTTTGACGTCGAGACGCGGGAAGGACTTGCCGATGTAGACCCACTGGTCCGGTGTCTTCAGTGTCGGCTCTGCCGGAACGTCCTCGTTGGCGGCAAGACCGGCAAGCTCACCCAGGGTCGCGGACTTGTCCGCATCATGAGAGACCACGCCGCCCGACACGGTGATTTCACCCGCTGGCACACCCCATTCCTTTGCCGCGGCGGCAATGATCATCGCCTTTGCCGCGGCACCGGCCTGACGGTACTGCATGAACGAGTTCGCCATTGCCGTGGACCCGCCGGTGCCCTGCACGCCGAACAGCGAGTTGGCATAGACCTGCGGATTGGACGGTGCGAATTCGACAGTGACCTGCTCCCAGGAAGCGTCGAGCTCGTCGGCGACCAGACTGCACAGACCACTGGCCGTGCCCTGCCCCATGTCGAAGTGCTTGGACAGCACCACCACCGTGTTGTCCGGACGGATGTGAACGAACGGCTGGATGAACTCGCCTTCGGCGGCCGAGGCAGTCGAACGCGGCAGGTTCATGGCAAGCACCAGGCCACCAACGGTGCCGGCGGACATCTTCAGGAAGGTACGCCGTGTCGGCATTGCGGCTGCCAGCGGTTGTTTCAGGAGATGCAGCATGGCTCAGGCCTCCATCTTGTCTGAAGCAAGGTGGATAGCCTTGCGGATCCGGGCATAGGTGGCGCAGCGGCAGACATTGCCGTCCATGGCTGCGTCGATGTCCTCGTCGGTCGGCTTGGGCGTTTCGGCAAGCAAGGCAGTTGCGGCCATGATCTGGCCTGACTGGCAATACCCGCATTGCGGCACGTCCAGCTCGTTCCAGGCGGCCTGGACAGCAGCAGCCGCCTTGCCGTCGATACCTTCGATCGTTGTGATTTCAGCGCCTTCAAGGTCGCCGACGAACGTCTGGCAGGACCGGACCGGAATACCGTCCATGTGAACCGTGCAGGCACCGCAGGAAGCGATGCCGCAACCGAACTTTGTCCCCGTCATTCCCAGCTCGTCGCGCAGAGCCCACAGCAGGGGGCTCTCGGGATCCGCGTCGAGCGTACGCGTTTCCCCGTTGATTTTTAATGTCACTGACATGAGGAGGCGTCTCCTTTGGCTGGCCAATTCTGGCTAAAGGATGTAAACTACACCGTGCAGTTTAGTTCGTAACTGCACATCTGTAAACGCCAGAGTTTACATAGGGCGCGATTTTTGGGATTAAAGAGGCGGGGGTCCTGTCGTCTGACAGATAATGCAACGGGGTATATATGAGTAAGTAATGTCCGTATCGGATCAGAAAAAGAAGCAGATCGTCGAGGCTGCAATCGCGGAGTTTCAGGAAAAGGGTTATGCCGGAGCCAGCATGGACCGGATTTCCGAGCGAGCCCAGGTTTCCAAGCGCACGGTCTACAATCACTTTGAAAGCAAGGACGTGCTTTTCAAGGAGATCAACCAGTGCCTTGCCGATCAGATCAACTCGGCGCTTGAAGTCGCTTACGACCCGGCGGCGCCCATTCGCGATGCCCTTGTGCGTCTCGGCTGGGCCGAAGGCGAGCTCATGATCAACCCTTGCTTCATGAGCCTGGCCCGCATGGTCATGAGCGAAACGATCCGAGACCCGGCCCTTGCAGCCGATATGGACAGCCGCATGACCAAGATCTCCGTCTTTACCGAGTTCATGGATCGCGCCACGCGCGAAGGCAAGCTCACGGCCGACGACCCATCCCTGGCGGCCACGCAATTTCTCGGCCTGATCAAGGCCCGATCTTTCTACCCGAACATCCACAGCGGCCGCGTGACGACCCGCCCCGAGATGGAACGGATCATCGAGGAAAGCGTCGACATGTTCCTGGCCCGATACGGCGCCAAGGCAACCGCGCAAACAGTGGCGGCGCAGTAACGGGCACCCGCCAAAATTTCCCGACATGGCAGATCGTCCCGTGTAGAGCGAAACGCGACGAAATGAGTGCATCGCGGGGCTTGCGCCATGCATAGAACCGGCTAAATTGCCGCAAATTTTCATCGGCGGGAAACCGCCAGGAACATCGAACTGGATTTTTCCCAAAATGGCGCAAGGTGACATCAAAAAAGTCGTGCTGGCCTATTCCGGCGGCCTCGACACCTCCATCATCCTGAAATGGTTGCAGACCGAACTGGGCTGCGAAGTGGTGACCTTCACCGCCGATCTCGGCCAGGGCGAGGAACTGGAGCCGGCGCGCAAGAAAGCCGAAATGCTCGGCATCAAGGAAATCTACATCGACGACCTGCGCGAGGAATTCATTCGCGACTTCGTCTTCCCGATGTTCCGCGCCAACGCTGTCTATGAAGGCGTCTACCTGCTGGGCACTTCCATCGCCCGGCCGCTGATTTCCAAGCGCCTGATCGAGATTGCCGAGGAAACCGGCGCCGACGCGATTGCCCATGGCGCAACCGGCAAGGGCAACGACCAGGTGCGTTTCGAACTGTCCGCCTATGCCCTCAACCCGGACATCAAGGTGATCGCGCCGTGGCGCGACTGGACCTTCAAGTCCCGGACCGACCTTCTGGAATTCGCCGAACAGCACCAGATCCCGGTTCCGAAAGACAAGCGCGGCGAAGCTCCGTTCTCCGTCGACGCCAACATGCTGCACTCCTCATCGGAAGGCAAAGTGCTGGAAGACCCGGCCGAGGAAGCACCGAACTACGTGTTCCAGCGCACGGTTGACCCGACCGAGGCACCGGACGAAGTCACCTATATCGAAATCGGCTTCGAAAAGGGCGACGCCGTCTCCCTCAATGGCGAGAAGATGTCGCCGGCAACGCTCTTTGCCAAACTCAACGACTATGGCCGCGACAACGGCATCGGCCGTCTCGACATGGTCGAGAACCGCTTCGTCGGCATGAAGAGCCGCGGCATCTACGAAACGCCGGGCGGCACCATCCTCCTGACGGCGCACCGCGCCATGGAATCCATCACGCTCGACCGCGGTGCCTCGCACCTGAAGGACGAACTGATGCCGCGTTACGCCGAGCTGATCTACAACGGGTTCTGGTTCTCGCCGGAGCGCGAAATGTTGCAGGCGCTCATCGACAAGAGCCAGGAGCATGTCACCGGCTCCGTCAAGCTGAAGCTCTACAAGGGCAACGTCATCCTCGTCGGCCGGTCCTCGCCCTATTCGCTCTATTCCGAAGAGCTGGTCACCTTCGAGGACGACCAGGGTGCTTACGACCAGAAGGACGCCGCCGGCTTCATCAAGCTGAATGCCCTGCGCCTGCGCACCCTCGCCAAGCGCGACCGGATCGGCTGAGATCTCTGACATGACAACACCGGCGGCAGCAAAGCTCGAACAGAACCTTGCTGCCGCCGGTTTTTTGTTGCTCGGCGGCTTTGCTCCTGATGGCACCGTTGCCGTTCCACCTCTTGCCAGCGGCAAGCAGGCCCGAAGCCTTCTGTTGATCGGCAGTACCGGTCCGTCGATCTGGCCGCACCTGACGGCAAGTCCGGAATACAAAAACGGCGACCCGGATCCTCTCGACCGCTACACGCGACGCAGCCTTTTGGACCTTGCCGAGGCATCCGGCTACGAACCGGTGTTTCCCTTCGAAGGCCCGCCCTATCACCCGTTCCAGCAATGGGCGATGAAGTGCGGCGGCTTCTCCCAAAGCCCGCTCGGCGTTCTCACCCACCGGACCTTCGGCCCCTGGGCCGGCTTCCGCGCAGCGTTTCTGAGTGCGGAACCCTTTGACGGACCGACGCCGGTCACGATGGACGGCCCCTGCCCGACCTGCACCGATGCACCTTGCCTCACGGTTTGCCCGGTCGGTGCCGTCACGGTGCACGAAGGCTACAAGGTCACCGACTGCCGAAACCATCTGGCGACCAGCCGCAACCTCGATTGCTGGTCCGGCTGCCTGGCAAGACGGGCCTGCCCCTTTGGCCAGGAGCACCGACAAAGCCAGGCAACAGCCGGGTTTCACATGGAGAGTTTTGTTGGACTGGCAACGCGTTGAAACGACCAGCCAAACTGTAACAGATTACCACCCAAGTCAGATCTTGCTCCCAGAACAGCCATACTAGTTCTGGGTAGCTGACAACTTTGCCGCAAGTGTCTGTTGCTCGTCTCTTTTGGGCCTAAGGTGAAGCCAGGCAACTCTTCCTGGAGCAAACTTGTTGCGCGCACTCCGCGAAAAAAGAGGCGGATGGTGATCGCCGACAAGCACAATTTCGGTTTCCGCGAGACTTTCATCAAGCGCTATCGCCTTGACCAGATGTGAGACATTCACCCACTGCTCCGCCATCCGGCAAAGTTCGACATCTCCAAAAACACCGCCGCCATCGTCACAGGAAAATCTAGGCGGTACTTCGCCGGGGTTGACCGGCTTGTGGGAATTCAGCGTAAGCCAATAGGCAAACTTGCGGTCACCGTCAGCTTCCAACAGAAATTTCCCAACGGCTTCGGCAGCGTCTTCATCGCAATATCCCTGGAAAGCGATCCCGCACAGGGGCAGGGTTCGGTCGGCGCCAAACCCAAGTTTGTTTTCCATGAAGAAGAGGTCCTGGAAGCCGATCTTCGGATACCAATCGAACCGTTCGAAGAAGTTGCCCGTAAAGGCGTGAAACGCGGCTGTGCGGTATCCCGCCTGGACGGCTTTCAGCGGCAGACACTCACCACTCTCCCGATCGCGAAAATCCCGATAATCCGCCTTGAGATTGCAAAGCTCGCGAACCTCGCCGGAAGTCGTCGACCCGAAATACACCGCGTCGCCTTGTTCAACGACATAGTGATCGGCAACATCGCGTTCCAACAGAGGCTGCCAGATCAGGTCTCGCAGTTCCTGCGAGGCAAACGCGCCCAGGCCTTCCACCATCACCACAAGCACATTGCGCTTTTGTGCATCGTCCAGATGATCTTCCAGGCCGCTGTAGAGACTGGCCGCATCGTCGGTTGGCACATAGCTTTCCTCAACGCTCGTGGCTGCCAGCGCATATTCCTGAGGCAGGGAATTCGCCCACCAGTCGAACCCGGCGTAGATCGCCAGCACCACGAAAAAAGGCGCCAGGTTCACTGTCTGGCGGTTCTGACGGGTGCGAACCACGACTTTGTACGTCAGGGCAAAGGACACCAGCAGAACAATGGCGGCAGCAAGATAGACTGCAGAATTCATCAGGCTGAGATTGCCAGCGTAACGCAGGGAGTCCACCAGCATTGGCAACGGCATCTGGAAAAAGTTGGAAATCAGGACAAGAACGTCAACGGTCATCACCGCAAGAAGCAGAACAAAGAAGACAGACCGATGCAGGTAGAGACCCAGCAGACAGATCAAGGACAACAGGAGAACGAAGAACGTCCGGAAAGGGCAGTAGAACAAGCTGAGAAAAATGAAGACGGCATTCGGGATCAGGATAGCCCCAAAGGCAAACACGAGCGTGTCCGCCGACAGGAGATGCCGCTTCTCAAGAGCATTTTTCAGACTTTGAACAACTGACATGAATACGGGACCTGGATAATCTCCAGCCGAATCCTGTCCAAGAATGTTTAAATTAACGTTCCGACCGTCGGTTTTACCGCCCCGGCGCTATCGCCGCTCGGTTCAAAACTTCACCCGTCCAGCTTCACCACGCCATCCTGGTCCGGGCAGGTTTCCAATGCTTCCATCGCGGTGCGGCCGTCGCCCAATGGGGCGTCGGGCCAGATTTCGGCGAGCGGGATCAGAACGAAGGCCCGGTCGCCCATGCGCGGGTGCGGGATTTCGAGGTCGTTTTCGGCGACCTTTTGCAGACCGTAGATCAGAACGTCGATGTCCAGCGTCCTTGGGCCCCAGCGCACGTCGCGCACACGTCCGAGTTCGGTCTCGATTTCAAGACAGCGCTTCAGCAGCGCCTGCGGGCTCATGGTGGTATCGATCACCACGCAGCAATTGCGGAAATCGTCCTGCGGCACCGGCCCCCAGGGCGGCGTCCGGTAATCGGAGGACCGGGACACCAGCATGACGCCGGGTGTTTCCTCCAGCCGGCGGATCGCCTCATCCAGATTGGCCTTCGGGTCACCAAGGTTGGATCCGAGCCCGAGCGCACAACGGGTCGGGGCGTCAGCCATCGCATTTTCGGCATTCATTCGACAGGGTTCCGTTCCAGGCGGGTTGCCTCGATCATACGCACGCAATCGGCATGTGGACTTACGTCATGCGCCCGCACAATCGAAGCCCCTTTCAGCATGGCCGTCATGTGAACGGCAACGGATCCGAACAGCCGGTCTTCCGTTTCCGCTTCCAGCACGGCACCGATCATGCGCTTGCGCGACGCACCCGCCAACAGGGGCAGGCCGTGTTTCTTCAGCGTTTCGAAACGGTTCAGGACGATGAAATTCTGGTTGATGGTCTTGCCGAAGCCAAAGCCCGGATCAAGGATCTGCTTTTCCCTGGCAATCCCTGCCTTTTCCGCCAGCTCCATCGAGATTTCGAAGAACCGGTCGATGTCCGAAAGAATGTCCAGTCCGGCATCGGCGGCAAGACGGTTATGCATCATAACTACATGCACGCCGGCCTCGGCAACAACCTCAGCCATGGCTGGATCCTTTTGCAGACCCCACACATCATTGACGATGACCGCCCCTGCCGCGCAGGCGCGGCGCGCGATCTCCGCCTTGTAGGTATCGATCGATACGGGCGTTCCCATGTCGATCACCTGATCGAGGATCGGATCGAGCCGCGACCATTCCAGGTCCAGTGGCACCGGTTCGGACCCCGGCCGCGTGCTTTCACCGCCGACATCCAGAATATCGGCCCCTTCCAGAATCATTTCCTGTGCACGCCGCAAGGCGGCATCCGCATTGGCGTGGCGCCCGCCATCGGAAAAGGAATCCGGGGTCACGTTCAGGATCCCCATCACGTGGGGGCGTTGGTGTCCGGCGTCGAAACGCGGCGGCTCGTAGGCTGTCGGGGTCGGCATCATTGCGTCCTTTTGACGGTCAGGCACGTGTTTGGCCCGTCTGACACCGACGGTCAAGCGGCACCAATGCGACTTCACCCTGCTTGACCCCGCTCCAAGGCTGTGGACGATCACGATTTGGAAGCAATTTGGAGGTTCAATCGTTCGGCGGGGGTTTTCCGGCAATCTGTACACGCCGTCATCAAAAATTCGGGAAACGGTCTTGGAACAGACATCCGTCTGTCACGGAGCTTCAGCACCTGATGTTTTTGCCAAGGGACTCGCCCCTGCGGTCCCCAGCCACGGAGCTTGAAAATGTCTTCAAACGTTTCTCGACGCAATTTTCTGAAATCATCGGTTGCTACCGGTCTGGTACTGGCCTCACCGCTGGCCATGCCGGGCCTCTCGCGTGCGGCCTCGCGTCCGCAGATCACGCACGGCCTTCAGTCCGGCGACGTTAATGCCAATTCCGGCATGATCTGGGCCCGCTCGGACCGTCCGGCGCAAATGCTGGTGGAAGTCGACACGACCGGCACGTTCGAAACGCCGCGGCGCCTTGCCCCGATCAATGCGCTTCCCGACTCGGATTTTGCCGTCAAGCGACTGCTTGAGAACCTGCCGTCCGATCAGGAAGTCTTCTACCGCGTCGCCTTTGCCAACCTGAACGACGTCAATGCCGTATCCGAGCCGATCACCGGCCGGTTCCGCACCGCCCCGGCGTCCCGCCGCAACATTCGTTTCGCCTGGTCGGGCGATACCGCCGGTCAGGGCTGGGGGATCGATACCGACCGCGGCGGCATGAAAACCTACGCCACCATGGCAAAACATCAGCCGGACTTCTTCATCCACTCCGGCGACACGATTTATGCCGATGGCCCGATGAAGGAAACCGTCGAGCTCAAGGACGGCACCGTCTGGAAGAACATCGTCACGGCAGAAAAGTCCAAGGTTGCCGAAACGCTGGACGAATACCGCGGCCAGTGGAAATACAACCTCATGGACGAGAACCTCAAGGCGTTCAACGCGGAAGTGCCGACCTTCTTCCAGTGGGACGATCATGAAGTCGTCAACAACTGGTCGTCCTCCAAGGATCTCCTGTCTGACGACCGCTACAGCGAGAAGAACATCCACCTTCTGGCCGCTCGCGCCGGCCGGGCTTTCCACGAGCTGGCTCCCATCCGCTACACCCCGGCCGAGCCGGGCCGCGTCTACCGCAAGATCGCCTATGGTCCGCTGCTGGACGTATTCTTCCTGGACCTGCGCTCCTATCGCGGGCCGAACGGCGCATCGATGGAAGACACCATGACACCGGCTTCGCGCATCCTCGGCGCCGAGCAGCTTGCCTGGCTGAAGCGTGAACTTCTGAATTCCAACGCCACCTGGAAGGTCATCGCCTGCGACATGCCGATCGGCCTGATCGTCTGGGACAACTGGAAAGACCAGGCCGGCGCCGAAGCGGTTGCCAACGGCGACCACGGCGCACCGAAAGGCCGAGAACTGGAATTCGCCGATCTGCTGCGCTTCATCAAGACGGCAGACATCGACAACATCGTCTGGCTGACCGCCGATGTGCACTACACCGCCGCGCATTACTACAATCCGGACAAGGCCCAGTTCCAGGACTTCAAGCCGTTCTGGGAATTCGTCTCCGGCCCGATCCATGCCGGCACCTTCGGCCCGAACGATCTCGACATGACCTTCGGCCCGGAGCTTAAGTACATCAAGGCCCCGACCGCCGAACAGGGAGCCAACCTGCCCCCGTCCATGGGGCTGCAGTTCTTCGGCCTGGTCGACATCGACGGCCAGAGCGAACAGCTCACCGTCCGCCTGATGGACCGTGACGACGTCGAACTGCACACCGTCACGCTGGATCCGGTTCGCAAGGCCTGATCAGAGTTTCCAGAAAAAAGAGCGGGCCGGGAAACCGGCCCGTTTGTTTTAAAAACCTACCTTCGTCATCCCGGACGCAGCGAAGCGGAGATCCGGGACCGAAGAGCCGAGGTGTTTCCGATGGAGACTTATCATTCGGCGCTGTGCCTCCCCGGTCCCGGCTCGCGCTGCGCTTGGCCGGGATGACGACGGAGAGGCGGAAAATGTGCGCCTACTCCGCCGCCGCCGGCTGACGGATCTGGCTGCGCAGGATCAGGAACAGAATGATGCCGGCGATGGGCATACCCGGCAGAATGAAAGCGAGACCGAGGATCGGCTCTCCGAGTGCAGCGATCGCGAGGCTGGCGACAATGCCGCCACCGAACTGCAGAAAGCCGAGCATGGAACTTGCCGAACCGGCGATATGCGGGAACGGCGCCATGGATTCGGTGAAGCTTGCCGGCAGAACCAGCGCCAGCGCGAAGGTGAACAGCGCCACCGGCCCCATCACCGTCAGGATCGTCGGTTCATGGGTGAGCGTGACATAGCACATCAGCGTTGACGCAACGACCCAGAGGCTAAGCCCATAGGGCACCAGCTTGCGGGCTTCGAAGAAGCGAAGCAGACGACCCGTGAGGATGGTTCCAGAAATGAAAGAGCCCGACTGGATGATCATGGTCAGCCCGAAGGCGGACGGCGTCAGACCGACCTCATAGATCAGGATGAAAGGCAGGACGGTCGCCAGTGCATAAAGGTTGCCGAGCCCGAAACCGATGAGAAGGCTTGGCGCCAGAAACCTCGGGTCCTTCAGCAAGGTGCCGTAGTTGATCGCAAGTTGCCGTGGATTGAGGTGATGCTTGCCCGGCTGCGGGTTGGTTTCAACCTGAAACACGAGCACTGCAACCATCAGCAACGCACCGTAGATCACCATGCACCAGAACACTTCCTGCCAGCCGAACAGTTCCAGCACGATCCCGCCGATAGTGGGTGAGATCGCCGGACCAAGGGCCAGCATCATCGCGATCGTATTCATGATCCTGGCAGAGGCCTGGCCGGTAAACTGGTCGCGGACGATGGCGCGCGACACCGCGATGCCGACCGCGGCCCCCACACCTTGAAGGGCTCGGGCAAAGACCATGAACTCGACAGTCGGCGCGAAGGTCGCCAGCACGCTTGAGACGAGATAGAGGACAAGGAAGGCGATCGTGACCGGCTTGCGCCCAAAGGCGTCCGTCAGAGGGCCGCAAACCAGCTGCGTGACGGCAAAACCGGCGAAATACGCCGTCAGCGTAAGCTTGACCGCTGAATCGGTGGTCCCGAAGGCTTCGACCAGGGCCGGCATGGCCGGGGTATAAAGCGCCATCGAAATGGGGCCGATAGCGACAAGCCCGGCCCCGAGAAGCGATGTACGTCTTGCGCTCATGATTGAGCTGTCGGCGGTCATTTCTGTTTCCCTTTGGAAACCTCCTGCAGCAGGCTGTCTTTCATGGTCTGCAGAAGCGATTCCAGTATCTGCCGTTGGTCGGCGGGAATGTCCTCAAGCGCCCTGGAGCGCACCTCTTGCAGGGCAGTCCCAATTTTCTCAAGCAATGGATCGGCCGACGGCGTCAGCTCGATTATCTTGGCCCGGCGGTCGTTCGGGTCCTGGCAGCGGCGGATCAATCCGGCCTTTTCGAGCGTGTCGAGGTACCCGACCAGGGTCATAGGCTCGACATACATCGCATCTGCCAGAACAGCCTGCCGTTGACCCGGAAGTCGCCAGACATAAAACAGCGTACGCGCTTCTCCGGCAGTCAGACCAGTGTCGACCTTGGATAACTCCGCCTCGAAGTTTCGCCGCAGCAACCGTGCCAGATCAACGACCAGCATGGTGACACCGACATTCGGAGTTGGAACTCCCATCGCCACCCCATTTTAGTAAGGTTACCTTACGAATACGGTGCTTCAGGAAGCACTGTCAATGCGTAGATGTGACATTGCGTTGCACAATTCCCTCGCGCCACGTATAAAGGCGCCAAATTCGGCGCGGATGCCGATCCATAGCATAATCAACTTCCAGACAAGCTGCGGGTCCCCAAGGGCCCGTTCTGTCTTTTGGAGCCACTCATGAACCTTCGTAATATTGCCATCATCGCGCACGTTGACCATGGCAAAACCACACTCATCGACGTTCTTCTGAAGCAATCCGGTGCCTTCCGCGACAACCAGCGTACCGAAGAACGGATGATGGACTCCAACGATATCGAGCGTGAGCGCGGCATCACCATTCTGGCCAAGGTCACCTCGCTGGTCTGGAAAGACACCCGCATCAACATCGTGGACACACCGGGCCACGCCGACTTCGGCGGCGAAGTCGAGCGTATCCTACACATGGTCGACGGCGTGATCCTTCTGGTGGACGCTGCTGAAGGCCCGATGCCGCAGACCAAGTTCGTGCTCGGCAAGGCCCTCAAGCTCGGCCTGAAGCCGATCGTCGCCATCAACAAGATCGACAAGCCGGAACAGCGTGCCGATGAAGTGCTGGACGAGGTCTTCGACCTGTTCGCAGCCCTCGACGCCAATGAAGACCAGCTCGACTTCCCGGTGCTCTACGGTTCGGCCAAGCAGGAATGGATGGCTCTGGAGCCGAACGGCCCGCAGGACAGCATGGATCCGCTCTTCGACATGGTCCTCGACAAGGTGTCACCGCCGGAAGCCCAGCCGGGCGATTTCCGCATCTTGGCAACCACCATCGAATCCGACCCGTTCCTGGGCCGCATCCTGACCGGCCGTATCGTGTCGGGCACCGCTCTGCCGAACATGCCGATCAAGGCGCTCTCCCGTGACGGCAGCGTCGTTGAAAACGGCCGTATCTCCAAGATCCTTGCTTTCCGTGGCCTGGAACGTCAGCCGATCGAAAAGGGTGAAGCGGGCGACATCGTCGCCATCGCGGGCCTGACCAAGGCAACCGTTGCCGATACGCTGTGCGCCCCGTCGGTCAATGAATCCCTGCAGGCTCAGCCGATCGATCCGCCGACGCTGTCCATGACCTTCCGCGTCAACGACAGCCCGCTGGCCGGCACCGAAGGCTCCAAGGTTCAGTCCCGCGTCATTCGCGACCGCCTGAAGAAGGAAGCAGAAGGCAACGTCGCCCTGAAGGTGGAAGACACCGACGAGCCGGACGCATTTGTCGTCTCCGGCCGCGGCGAACTTCTTCTGGCGATCCTGATCGAGAACATGCGCCGTGAAGGCTTCGAGCTTGGAGTTGGCCGTCCGCGCGTCGTCTATCAGTATGACGATGCCGGCAACCGCCTGGAGCCGATCGAGGAAGTCATCATCGACGTTGATGAAGAACATTCCGGCGTCGTGGTTCAGAAGCTGCAGGAACGCAAGGCCGACCTTCTGGAAATGAAGCCGTCCGGCGGTGGCCGCACCCGTCTGGTGTTCCACGCTCCGACCCGCGGCCTCATCGGTTACCAGTCCGAACTGCTGTCCGACACCCGCGGCACGGCGATCTTCAACCGTCTGTTCCATGGCTATGAGCCGCACCGGGGTCCGATCCAGGGCCGTCACACCGGCGTGCTGCTGTCCAACGGCACCGGCGAGGCAGTTGCCTATGCCCTGTTCAACCTGGAAGACCGCGGCCCGATGATGATCGATCCGGGCACCAAGGTTTATCCGGGCATGATCATCGGCGAACACACCCGCGGCAACGACCTGGAAGTGAACGTGCTGAAGGGCAAGCAGCTCACCAACATCCGCTCCGCCGGCAAGGACGACGCTGTCAAGCTGACCACGCCGAAGAAGCTGACCCTGGAAGCAGCGCTTTCCTACATCGCAGACGACGAACTGGTGGAAGTCACGCCAGACTCCATCCGCCTGCGCAAGGCCGTCCTCGACCCGCATGAGCGCAAGCGCGCGGAACGTGCGGCGAACAAGGAATCGGCATAAGCCTGATTTGAAGAACCAGAAAAAGCCCGGGCACTGTCCCGGGCTTTTTGCTTTTTCAAGACCAGTTTCCATCGCACCTCATCCTGAGGAGCCGCGTCAGCGGCGTCTCGAAGGATGGGTACTTGCTCCGAAAACTGCCGCCCATTCTTCGAGACAGCGCTTCGCGCTTCCTCAAAATGAGGTTTTGGTTTCCCTTCCCCGGTTTTCAGGGCCCACTTGTTTCGCCGGCAGACCAGAAGACTTGAGGCTGTCTTCAAACCTTTGCCGCAACCAATTGCCACGGCGCATGTGCGCCTTGGTTTAAATTGTCAGTCCGGTGACGGAAATTGAAACGCCATCCCACGCCTCCCGACCGGGAACCCCTTAAAATTCCGCCTGAGAATTGAAGCGCCTGGCCTCAGGGCAACCGCGCACAAGGAAGGCTGAACCAATGAAACATTTCGCTCTCGCACTGGCGATGACCGCAAGCCTCGCCACATCCGCCACCGCCGCAAGCTTCGGCCCACTGGTGGAGGCTGCCGAGCTGTCCGCGTCGCTGGACACCGTGGAGCCGGTGCTTCTGGACATCCGCAACGAGGGATACGAGAAAGGCCATGCAGACGGCGCGCTGTTTGCGCCCTATCGCATGTTCCGCGGACCGGCGGAAAACCCCGGTGGCCTTGTGGATGTTGAAAAGCTGGAAGCCGAACTGGAAGAACTCGGCCTGGAGCAGGATACGCCAATCGTGATCCTGTCCGAAGGCAAGACCGATACGGACTTCGGCTCTGCCGCGCGTGTCTACTGGACCTTGAAATCCACCGGCTTCACCGACCTGTCGATCCTGAACGGTGGCCTGGAGTCCTGGAAAGCCGCCGGCCTTCCGGTCAACGCCACGGCCGAATCCGCCTTTCCGAGCGAGCTGGAACTGACCTTTGACGACACCTGGCTGGCCACCACGGCAGACGTTTCCGCCGTCGCTGCAGGCGAGTCGAACGCGCTTCTGGTAGATGCTCGCCCGGCAGACTTCTTCAATGGCAAGAAGGCGCATGAAGCTGCCTCGCGTCCGGGAACCCTGCCGACCGCCATCAACCACACCTACACAGCGTTCTTCAAGGAAGGCTCGCCAACAATGTCCACCGCCATCGATCCTGCCGCGCTGAAAGCATCGCTTGGTGTCGAAGACGGCAAGGATACGGTTTCCTTCTGCAACACCGGTCACTGGGCCGCAGCTCACTGGTTTGCGGTGTCCGAAGTCGCCGGAGTGGAAAACGCAAAGCTTTACGCGGGCTCCATGGTCGAATATTCCCAGTCCGGAAACGAGATGGCCAACACACCGGGTCTCGTACAGAACCTGATAAACCAGATACTGAACTGACGTGACCACAGCCGCAGACATTCATACCGCCGCTGCGACGCCAATCTGGCACCGCGGCGGTCTTGTTTTGGCCGCCCTTGCAGCCGTTCTGGCCACCGCCCTTCTGGTTGGTGGCCGGTATGGCCTGTTGCTTGCCGTCGGCCTTGGCTTCGGCATCGTGTTGGAAGGCCTGCGCTTCGGTTTTGCCGGCCCCTGGCGTGCGATGATCCTGCGCCGGGACCCGGGCGGCCTTTGGGCGCAGCTTCTGTCGATCGCCCTTGTCTCACTGGTGGCCTTTCCCCTGCTTGCCGCAAACCAGGGCGAGCTGAGCGGCGCACAGGGTCCAATCGGCTTTGCCATGATCGCGGGAGCCTTCGTCTTCGGCGCTGCCATGCAGGTCGTGCTTGGATGCGGGTCCGGCACCCTGGTCAATGCCGGGTCCGGCAACGCGGTTTCCCTTGTCGCCCTGCCTCTCTTTGCCATCGGCAGCTTTGCCGGGGCCTATCACCTGATCTGGTGGACAGATCTTGGGGCATTGCCCGTTCTGACCCTGTCCGGCTGGCAAGGCGCGGCGATTACCCTCCTCGGACTTTCGGCAATCGCCGCAGTGCTCTGGAAACTGGCAGCTCCCGAAAACCGGCGCCTGCCTCGCCGGTTGATAATTGCAGCTGTGCTGCTGGCCGCCCTTGCCATCCTGAACCTGATCGTGGCCGGCCAACCCTGGGGCGTTGTCTATGGCCTTGGCCTTTGGGCTGCAAAGGCGGCATCTGCAGCCGGGGCGGATCTTTCCGGATCCGCTTTCTGGAGTGCACCTGCCTCCGTCGAGCGCCTGACCCATAGCCTGCTGACGGATTACACGTCCCTCACCAATATCGGCATCATCCTGGGTGCCTTTCTGGTCGCCAGCTGGCGCACCGGCGGCCTGTCACAGAAAATCCAGTCGCTGCCGGCCCAGGCCTGGCTCGCCGCAATGGTCGCGGGCTTTCTGCTGGGCTATTCCTCACGCCTTGCCTTCGGCTGCAATGTCGGCGCGTTCTTTTCCGGCATCTCGACCGGCAGCCTGCACGGCTGGGTCTGGTTCGCGGCCGCCTTTGTCGGATCGATCTACGGCGTGAAACTGCGCCCGCTCCTGAAGCTGGAGGCAAGATCATGACCCGGCTGGTAACAGCTTCCGTCGCCCTTGCCGGACTTGCCGCAATGATTGCTCTCGATGCATCTGCGACACCGCCCAATCCCTACAAGGCCCCGAAACTTCTGGCTCTGGGCTCCGGCACCGCCCCAAGCGGCGGCTTTTGCGGTGCGCTGCCCGACCCGGCCGGCAAATAGCCGAGCGCCCTCTGCCAACCGGCAACCGCTCCTGCGTTGCCACAGGATGCCAAAGCCTCGACTTGCATTCACAAGGTCATCGGCAAAACGTCTGACTTGCTTGTGTGCACCGCAGCGGGCTTAATCCTCTCCGACAAATCAGAACCGGGAGGCACAGGTGAGCAAGACCAATCGCGGCAATTTCTTCGAAGACTTCAAGGTGGGACAGGTCATCCGCCACGCAACGCCGCGCACCGTCACCAGCGGTGACCAGGCGCTTTATACCGCGCTTTACGGCTCTCGCTTTGCGGTTCAGTCTTCAGACGCTTTCGCAAAATCCCTGGGTTATTCCCACGCCCCGGTCGACGACCTGCTGACCTTTCATATCGTCTTCGGCAAGACAGTGCCGGACATCTCGCTGAATGCCGTCGCCAATCTGGGTTATGCGGGCGGCCGATTCCTGGCACCGGTTTTCCCGGGAGATACCATTTCCACCGTCTCCGAGGTGATCGGCAAGAAAGAGAACTCCAACGGCAAGACCGGCGTCGTCTATGTGCGCTCGACCGGCTACACCGAAAACGGCACCGAGGTGCTGGATTATGTCCGCTGGGTGATGGTCAACAAGCGTGTTGCCGCCAATCCGGCGCCGGAACCGGTGGTGCCGGAACTTCCCTCAGCGCTCGACCCGCAGTCACTCGGCACCGCCGTGCCATTGCTCGACACCGCCAATTGGGACAATGACCTGGCCGGATCCGAGTACCGTTTCGACGATTACGAGATTGGCGAGAAGATCGACCATGTCGACGGAATGACGGTGGAGGAAGCCGAGCATCAACTGGCAACCCGCCTTTACCAGAACACCGCCAAGGTGCATTTCAACCAGCACACGGAAGCTCACAACCGTTTCGGCCACCGCCTGGTCTATGGCGGCCACGTGATCTCCATTGCCCGTGCACTGTCGTTCAACGGGCTGGCCAACGCGTTTCATATTGCCGGCATCAACGGCGGTCGCCACGTCGGCCCGCTGGCGGCCGGCGACACGGTTTATGCCTGGTCGGAAGTTCTGGACAAGGCGGACATCGACGGCCGCTCGGACGTCGGCGCGCTGCGTCTGCGGCTTGTCGCCACCAAGAACCGGACCTGCCATGACTTCCCCGGACAGGACCATGAGGACAACTACCTGCCCGAAGTGGTTCTCGATTTCGACTACTGGGCCCTGATGCCGAAATAAGCATGACACCCGGCCCGATCCTTTTGGATGACGGATCTCCTCTTCCTCGCTACCATGACGCAAGAGGAGGTCTGGCATGCTGACAACGCTTTCGGGCCGAGAAACAAATCTGATCTTCGCGATCATGCAGGACATGATCGCCATCCAGGACGCACGGCAACTCAGGCTGCAGCTTGGCACCCGCTTGCTGGACCTTCTGGAGGCGGACTACTTTGCCTCCTACGTCTGGACAAGGACCGACGGCGACACGGACGGCGTGTTCCTGAACATGGACGAGAGCAATCTCGCCGCCTACCAGCACCATTTCCAGCACTGCGATCCGATTACACCCAGATTCCGCATGTGCCGGCGCGCCACCCACCTCGATCAGGTCATTTCCCGGGAAGATTTCCTGCGCACCGAATTCTACAACGACTTTCTGGCACGGGACGGCCTGCATCAGGGCATGAACTTCCATGCCTATGCGGCGACCGGCCATCTGGGCGACCTGCGCATCTGGCGCGGCGCCGGCAAGGAAACCTTCCAGCAGCGCGACCTGGAAATACTGAACGCGATCGGCACGTCCTTCGGACATGCCCTTGCGAACATGCAGGCACACGAACGCAAACAACGCGATGCCGACCCCCGATTGCGCTTGACGGCCTGGGCGGGCCACCACGGGCTCACCAGCCGGGAACAGGACGTGCTTTGCCTGGTGAGTGAAGGCAAGCGCGACCGCGAGATTGCGGCGGAACTTGAAATCTCCGTCACGACCGTTCGCACCCACCTCAAGGCGATGTTTCAAAAATCGGGGGTGACCAGCCGGGCGGAACTGCTCGCCAGCGTCAACACGCGACTTTCTCTCCAATAAACGAAGCGCCTCCTCATTTTCGAGGATGCGCCGGAAAAGGCACGGGCGTTTGCTGTTTCCCTCATGCACAAGAAGGGGAACAAACATGAAAGTGCATCTCACAGCAGGGCTGACTGCGATCGCAGCCGTCTTTGCCGGTCCGGCGTTTGCCGCCGACGACATCACCAACATGAGTGCAGCGGAAACGGCGAGCGCCATAGCCGGACAGACGCTGACAGCCACGGATCTCGTCAACGCCCTCATCGCCAGAACCGGCGATGACCCGGGCAATGTCTACATAACGTTCGACAGCGAAGGCGCGCTTGCAGCCGCTGCAGCCGCCGATGAAAGCGTGAAGGCAGGTAAACCCCTCGGACCGCTGCACGGCGTGCCGATTGTCGTGAAGGACAACATTGCCTCCGCTGGCCTGCCAACCACCGGTGGGACCCCTGCCCTGAAAGGATGGGTGCCCGCAGAAGACGCGCCTGTCTTGAAGAAACTACGCGATGCGGGTGCAATCCTGCTCGGTAAGACCAATCTTCACGAACTTGCTTTCGGCATCACCTCGAACAACGCCGCGTTCGGCGCGGTTGCCAACGCCTATGATCCGGACCGCTTTGCCGGCGGCTCGAGTGGCGGCACCGGCGCTGCGATCGGTGCCAGGCTGGCGCCCGCCGGCCTTGGAACCGACACGGGTGGCTCGGTACGCATTCCCTCGGCACTCAACGGTGTCTCCGGTCTGCGCCCGACCACAGGCCGCTACCCGGCAGAAGGTATCGTGCCGATTTCCGCGACCCGCGACACGCCCGGTCCGATTGCAAGAACGGTTTCCGACCTGGTCCTCCTTGATGCGGTGATCACGGGTAGCACTGCGACACTCGACCCTGCAGACCTCGGCACCGTCCGCCTGGGTGTTCCAGGCGTGCTGACGGACAACCTCTCACCGGAAACGGACCGTCTCTTCAAGGAAGCCCTGGACAAGCTGCAGGCCGCCGGCGTGACTCTTGTTCCCGTCGATATCAGCACAGAGCTTGAACTTGCCGGAAAAGCCGGTTTCCCGATCGCCCTGTGGGAAGTGAAACGGGATCTTGCCGCCTTTCTGGAGACGCATGAAACCGGGCTCGGGCTGCAGGACATAGCCGATGAAGTCGCCAGCCCCGACGTCAAATTCGTCTTCGACAATCTGGTGCTGGGCAACCAGGCGATCCCGGATGCAGTTTACCGGGAGGCAATGGACGACATGCGGCCATTGATCCAGGCCGGATATGCTGAAGTCTTTGCAGCCAACAAGCTGGACGCACTGGTTTTCCCGACGACCCCGCTGCCGGCACAGCCCATCACCGGATCCGATGAAACCGTGTCGCTGAACGGAGAAGACGTACCGACCTTCCCCACGTTCATCCGCAACACTGATCCGGGTTCCGTCGCCGGTATTCCTGGCCTGTCCTTGCCCGCGGGGCTGACATCGGACGGCCTGCCCGTCGGCCTGGAGCTTGATGGCCCTGCCTATTCCGACCGGCATCTGCTGTCGCTCGGCCTGGCAATCGAAGCGGTTCTGCCGCACCTTCCGGCGCCAGCGTCAAACTAGGCAGAGGGCCTCCACAGAAGCAGGGTGTTTCCTGTCTGGACTTTATCGGAAGTCCTGGCGCACACTCCCGCAAAACAGGAGTGTGCGCCATGAAAACAGTGTCCTTCACCCAGATGAAAGATGGCACCAAGGAAGACTACGATCTGCTGGCGGAAGCGGAGCGGCCCTATCACGCCCTGACACCGGAACGGATCCTGTCCGAGCTGAAGCGCCAGAACGAGGACACGCTGTCCGGCTACAAGATCACCCGCATGCAGCATGGCCTGCAGGCGGCCACAAGGGCGCGTCGGGAAGGGGCGGACATCGACTGGATCGTCGGCGCGCTTCTTCATGATATCGGCGACGGGCTGGCCCCGCAGAACCACGACCGATTCTCGGCCGAGGTCATCCGCCCCTTCGTGCGGGACGAGGTTGCCTGGGTGGTGGAACATCACGGCATCTTCCAGATGCTCTATTACGGCCGTCACTATGGCTGGGACGAAAACGCCCGGGATCAGTTCAAGGATCACATGCACTTCCAGGCCTGCGCCGACTTCTGCGAACGCTGGGACCAGTCCTCCTTCGATCCCGATTATGAAATGGACATGCTGGAAAGCTTCGAACCTCTGGTGCGCGAGGTTTTCTCGCGAAAGGCCTACGACCCGGCCGTGCTGCAGGAAGGCATTTCAAGGGGATTGCCGCCGCTGCAGTAAAAGACAAGCACGTGATCGACGCGGTAGCTTTTGACTTTCAAAACACCGATCGACACTCCATCGCAAACAACCCGTCTATCGCTCCCTGAACCTTTCAAAGGTTCGGGAGACTGCCCTCCTGTTGCGACGAATGCCGCCGTTGCCGCGGATCGTAACCGGACTTTTCCTCGTAAAATCAGTTAGATCGAGAAAGACATGCGTCAGAGAATTATTGTTTGCCCTTTGATCGAAAACGAAGGCGCGTACCTTCTGTGCAAGATGCCAAGCGACCGGGGTGTCTTTCCCGGACAATGGGCACTTTCGGGGGGCGGTCTGGAACAGGGTGAGCGGATGACAGAGGGACTGCTTCGAGAAATCTCGGAAGAACTGGGATCCGACCTGACGATTGAGGCCGTCCAACCCTGGACGTTTCGCGACGATGTCCGGACAAAGACCTACCCGGACGGCACCTCCGAGCAGATTTACATGATTTATCTCATATTTGACTGCAAGGCGGCGAACCGCAGCGTTTCCATCAACGAAGAGTTCGAGGACTTCGCATGGGTCCTTCCCGAAGATCTCGGCAAATATGATCTCAACGAAGCCACAAGAATGACGCTTGAAGCAAAGGGCCTGCTGCCGTCCTGACAGGTGTCGAGGATCCCGAGATCTGCCCACCTTCTCTACCAGAGCAAGCGCGCCCGCCAGGAATGCTCCGCTCAAATCCCGGCACGATAGGTTCCTTCTTCAACGACAGCCCTTTCAGGTCAACTTTGCGCCGCAAACAGCCACCACAACTTCAAGTTATGCGAATTTGAAATTGAACCTGATGGGGAGGGGTGAGCGTCATCAATGACCAGCGAAACAGTGAATTTTTACAACACCACTGCCAAGGAATATGTTGCCGACAAGGAGACGCCTAATCCCAGATTGCCTGCCTTCCTGGAGCGATGCAAAGCAAAGGGCAGAATTCTGGAACTGGGAACCGGAGGCGGTGTGGACGCCGAGGCCATACTCAAGTCCGGCTTCGTCCTGGATGCGACGGATGGCTCGTCCGAACTCGCCGCGATAGCTGCGCAACGGTTAGGCCAGCCGGTTCGGACCATGTTGTTTAACGAGCTTGATGCGGTTGAGCTTTATGACGGCGTCTATGCCTGCGCTGCACTGACACACGCTCCAAGAGGTGACCTCGGCGATGTGGTTGAGAGAATTCATCGGTCGCTGCACGACAACGGGGTCGTTTGGGCCAGTTTCAAGGTTGGCACCAACGAAGGCGCAGACGCGTTTGGTCGCTACTACAATCTTCTGCCTCAGGACGAACTGACTGCGATCTGGCGAGCAGCGGCAACCTGGCGCATCCTGGAAACAGAAACCTGGCTGGGAAGTGGTTACGACCGCAAACCAACCCAATGGGCCGCCATCACCGCGATCAAATAACGTCCGTTGAGGCAGGCTGTGCCTGCGGGCTTGCGCCCCGAGCTCCCCACATCACGCAAGTTATGCTCACTCCACCGTCACGCAGTTCGGATCGCATCCCCTCCACATCCTGAGGACTTTGCAATCCTCTGGATGTGGACATCATCCGGGGGGCGGGATCTCCATGGTGCCGAGACCGGGTTTGAGGTTGGCCCCGGGACAGGGCCCGATCAGTTCGGCTTGGTATCCGGAACCACTTCGGTTTCGATCGGACCAACACCAGCGCCTTCTTCCGAAGCTTTCGGACCGAAGGGTACCCAACGCTTGAAGAAGCTTCCGACAGAGCTGCCGCCCGACTGGTCCTGCGGGGCAAAGGCGGTCTCGACCGCCGAGCCCGGACGCCGCTGTGCCGCCGGAGCCGCTTCTGCAGGAACTGCAGCCGTCGCCGTTTCGGCTGCGGGCTGTACGTCAGGCGCACTCGTCTCGGCCGTGGCAACAGCCGGGTTGGTGTCGTCCTCACCACCGCCGAGCGCTTCGGCAAGCCGGTTGGAGCGCTCTTCCCAGCGCTTCTGGCGCTCGTCACGAGCGTCGAAGCGGGCAGCAAGCTGCTGGTATTTCTCGTTGTCGCGGCGCTGCTTGGAGGCAACTGCCGTCGCGATGCTCGGGCTCACCTGATAGTCGGGGCATTTGGCGCTGGCGCGGAAGGGCACGCCTTCCACCAGTGTGGTGGCATCGAACACGTATTTCTTCTCGCAGACGGAAATCTGCGGCGGGGTCTGCGTGATCTCGAAATGGTCGTAGCCGGTCTTCAGCATTTTCCAGAATTCCATGTGCTCGCTGTCGCGGTGGCGAGCCATGTTTTCCGGCGTCATGCGGAAGGGAAAGGCCTGGACCTGGAAGGAGCGCTGACCACCCTTGAAGCTGTCGCGGGCAAGCGCGTAGATGTCCTGGACCTGCTCGTCCGTCATCGCGTAGCAGCCACGGGACGAACAGGCGCCATGCACCATCAGATGCGAGCCGGTGCGGCCGTGGGAGCGGTCATAGGAATTCGGGTAACCGAGGTTGAAAGCCAGGTGATAACTGGAATTCGGGTTCATCAGGGCAGGCGTGATCTCGTAGAAGCCTTCCGGGGCCTGACGGTCGCCTTCCTTGAACTTCGGGCCGAGCTTGCCGGACCATTTGCAGATCTCGAACTCGTCCAGAAGCTGGTATTTGCCCGTGCGGGTCTGTTTCCAGACTTCCAGAGCACTTTCTTCCTTGAAGATCCGGATCATGATCGGCGAGGTCGAGCTCATGTTGAGATCGTTCATCTTGCGCTTGATCGACGCGCTGACAGGCTGCTGCGCCTTGTTGGGGCCTGCAGTGAATTCGTCTGCCTGGCAAGCCGCCAGCACACCGGCAAGCATCAGCGCCGCACCAAGACGGGCTGCCTTGCGGCCACTCAGGCCGCTGTTGCCAAGAAGAAGGCCGGCTGGCGTGTTCATAAGGCGCCGAAAGACCATGATACTGTCCCAAACTAAGCGGAAACCGACAAAGGCGAACGAACTGCCTTGCCGCACTTCCTGCGTCCTCGCCCCCGCGCAAAGGCTAGGGAATGATGGTTGACGATAAGTTACTGAAACCGGATTGTGCCTGCGACCAAAATTATGGTGATAGGAACAAAAACTTGCCCAAGCGTCATCTTGTGCGTCCCAACTTCGCCTGAATGACGGCAAATTCTGGCCACAGGATGGCAAAAAGGCCGCTTTTACGGCGGCCTTGCATCGTTTTTTTCCGAAATACAGCAGTTTGGTGAACAGCGCGGTTACCAGCGTGGCGATATCGCCGAACCCGGCAACCGGAAGACACGAGGTCGAGCAGGAAGACCTAGCTCAGGGTTCTGCCGATAGCGATGAATTTTTCGCGCCGCTGCTTGCGTATTTCATCCGGCGACAGGCCTGCCAGCTCTTTCAGCGCAGATTCGATCGCCTTGCCCGCGTTGTCGATAACGATTTCACGTGCACGGTGCGCACCGCCGACAGGCTCCTTGATGATGTCATCGATGACACCGAGCTGCTTGAGATCCTGTGCGGTGATCTTCAGTGCTGTCGCAGCGTCCTGCGCCTTGGCGCTGTCGCGCCACAGGATGGAGGCGGCGCCTTCCGGTGAAATCACCGAATAGATCGCGTGTTCCATCATGAGAACCTTGTTGGCGGTCGCGATCGCGATCGCGCCACCGGAGCCGCCTTCGCCAATGACGACGGAAACGGACGGCGTTCCAAGGCCGAGGCCGACATCCGTCGAGCGGGCGATGGCTTCGGACTGGCCGCGCTCTTCAGCCCCGCGTCCCGGATAGGCACCGGAGGTGTCGACGAAGGTGATCAACGGCAGGCCGAAACGTTCGGCCATTTCCATGACCCGGACTGCCTTGCGGTAACCTTCCGGACGGACCATGCCGAAGTTGTGCTTCAGACGCGTTTCGGTGTCGTGGCCTTTTTCCTGAGCCAGAACAGCCACCGACTGACCGCGAAAACGACCGATACCGGCGATCAGCGCTGCATCTTCGGCAAACTTCCTGTCACCGGCAAGCGGTGTGAAATCCTCGATCAGACCGGCGATATAGGCAACGGCATGCGGGCGATCGGGATGGCGGGCAACGAGCGTTTTCTGCCAGGGCGTCAGTTTGGCGTAGAGGTCCTGCAGCGTTTGCGAGGATTTCGTTTTCAGCCGGTCGATTTCACTGTCGACATTGACGGCTTCGCCATCTTCCCCGGCCAGAGCGCGCAGCTCCTGGATCTTGCCTTCAATGTCTGCAACGGGCTTTTCGAATTCCAAATAGCTGTGCATTTACTCGGTTACCTGAAACAAGCCGGCACCGCCTTACGTCCGGCGGCTGCTCCGGAAATTCTGTCACAAGATCGAAGGATTACCAGCCGAAAGCGACCAGCCACCCGAATGTCGATCATTTCAAAGACGTTCAAGCATCTTTGCCGCGTCTGAACAACGCAAGATGCTCCAGGCAACGCAAGCGTGCCTGAACGCATAGTTGGAGGGCTGTATCAAGAGACGCAAGTGGGCGCAAGTCTCGGTGTGCCGGCAAACAGGGTTTGGAAGCCACTCGCCCCCGGCAAACCCTTCCCGGATTTTTGCCGGAAAGGGCCGAAGAAGGGTCGGTGATCAGTCGACGGATGCCTGATCGCTGCCGGCACCGTCGATCTTGAGCTTGTCCGCTTCCACGATCAGGCGACCGTTCTTGGTGTCGATGGAAATCCGGTAGGGGACGAGCACGTTGTCACGGCCCATCGGCGCAACCCACACTTCCATGTTGGCCTGAGCCATGTATTTGACCGAATCCTTGGACGGGCGGTGCCCGGCCACAGGTACCCAGCGGGCCTTGCAAACAACGACCTGGCCGTCATAGCCGTGGCCGGAGACTTCCTTCGTGCCGGAATAGCTCAGCTTGATGTCGAACCGTGTCCAGCCGTCGAACACCGGCAGACGACGCGAACAGGCCTTCGGCCCGAGACTGTCCTTGGCACGGCCCACCGGCATCAGAGCGGCGCTCAGCGGATCGATCGCATTGCGCGTATGCCGGTCCGTCACCTTGATCCGCTCCGGATTGGGCTTGAACTGCGGCGCGACTTCCATTGAGCGGATGGACCCGGAGCCCTGGCTCAGGTTGACGTAGAAATCGAGATTGGAGGCGTGCGACGCCATCCTGTATTTCGACGGCACGACCCGCGATCCGACCATCCAGCCGGATGCTTCCGCCCCACCCTTGCCGGTGGTGAACAGCGTGCCGATCCCTGCCGGCTCCAGGCTGACCTTGGCCGAATAGGCATTGCCCTGCATGACGAGCGACAGCGTTCCGCGCCCGACCTTGAAGCCGGCAATCGAAATATTGTAAAGGCCGCCGACGCTGTTTTTCTTGGCTTCCGCCGGTGTCGTCAGCAGCGCCGCAGCAAGCATTGGCAGGGCGACCAGCCGCCCGAGAGACATCAAACCAAACACTTCAAAACCTCCGGACTGCCGTCTGGCAGCGAATTGCGCCCCCGCGCCATGAGTGTTCCGCAACGGAAAGATACCATAGATCCCGCTCGATGAACGACCCCAATCATTCTAAATTATGGTAACTCACTGGTTAACAGCCGGGCGTCCTGCAAATAAAAGCAGTGAATCTCCGCAAAGCGGCGGAGATGTCTTGACGTTGGCCTTCACTCCCATTATAGCGGGGCAACTTTTTCCGAGAAATGCCGGAGACGATGTCGCCGGGCCTCAGGTCCGCGCCGGTTCCGGTTGGACTTGCTGGGTTCAAAGTAACGGCCCAGCCACGAAAACAAAAGGTGATATCATGGCACGCCGTTGCGAACTCTCCGGCAAAGATGTGATGACGGGCAACAACGTCTCCCACGCTAACAACAAGTCCCGCCGCCGGTTCCTGCCGAACCTGTGCAACGTGTCCCTCATCAGCGACACGCTCGGCGAAACCTTCAAGCTGAAGGTCTGCGCACACGCACTGCGCTCCGTCGAACACCGCGGTGGTCTGGACGCATACCTGATGAAGGCAAGCGACGCGGACCTGTCCGATGCTGCTCGCAAGATCAAGGTCGACATCAAGCGCAAGCAGGCTGAAGCCGCTGCCGCTTAAGGCCTGAAGCGCCTGCACGGCTCGTTCCGGCAGCAGGCAGCTCGCATACTTGCAAAGAACCTTTTCAGGACGCCCAATCGATATCGGTTGGGCGTCTGTCGTTATGAGGTGAACACATGACCGAAACCCGGACCTTTTCCGCGAGCCATCACGTAGTCGCCATTCTGGCGATGGCGGCCGTTGTCGTTGCATCCAACTTTCTGGTCCAGTTCCCGGTCGAGCATTTCATCGGCGGCGTCAATCTTGCCGATACGCTCACGTGGGGTGCGTTCACTTACCCCGTCGCCTTCCTGGTGACCGATCTCACCAACCGCCGCTTCGGCCCGACCGCCGCACGCAAGGTTGTGATTGCCGGCTTCCTGATTGCCGTGGTCCTGTCGATCTGGCTGGCGACGCCCCGCATTGCCATCGCCTCCGGCACGGCGTTCCTGGTCGCGCAATTGCTGGACGTGACGATATTCGACCGCATGCGAAAGCTGGCCTGGTGGAAAGCGCCGATCACCTCTTCCTTCATCGGCTCGGTAATCGACACGCTCCTGTTCTTCGGCATCGCCTTTTCCGCCAGCTTCGCCTTCATCGACGGCCTGTTCGGGATGGACGACAGCTCGCTCGCCTTCCCGGTGCCCTTCCTGGGCATCAGCGACGATACCCAGGCGCTGCTGTGGGTGTCGCTGGCCGTGGGAGACTTCCTGGTCAAGATGCTGGTTGCCGTCGCCCTGCTCGCCCCTTACCGCATCGTGCTCGGCCTGTTTCAGGCCATGCCGAAGGGAACTGCCGCCTAGGCACCAGGCGCGACAAAGGCGGGGTTGGTCGTCCGGGGATCGACTTGCCGGGCAGAAGTGCTCCCGCGCCTCAATCTTCCAGCCGAAACCTCAGGAACAAGGTCCTCTGAAGGATCGAACGGTTGTTGTCGGAGACAAGCGTCAGGATTGTTTCGCCGTTTTCATTGGTGTGAATACCCAGAGCTTCCATGTTGTCGATCTGGGAGTTGAAGTCGGCCTCCAGCAGCAACTCGCCATCCAGAACGGCTCCGGCAGCAATGTCGGCTCCTTTGAACCGCCGCAGCCGCAGGCCGATCAGATCACGCAGGCTGAAGCGGCGCTCCACCAGAACCATGTCGCCACCGGGCAGAAACGCCGCATCCGTCGCATCGAAGCGCTCATACCGGCGGATGGTGAAGCGTTCCGTGCCGTCCGGACCAATGATGAAGCCAGACAGATCATGCAGGTCGCTTGGCGCTGATTCCGCGACAGCCACGAGCTTGCCGGCCAACGGGCTGTCCTCCGGCCCGGCCGCCAGAGCTTCCAGTCCGGTGTTGCGCGGCAGATCGCGAATATCCTGCGGCAGCGCGACTTCACCGATCATCCTTTCCTTGCCGGTCGAAATCGGCCACGGATACCGGTAGATGGCGTTGCGGGTTTCAGCAGTGACATAAAGACCGGAGCCCGACAGCGTCAGCGCCTCGGTATCATGACCCCAGCGTGCATCGAGCGTTTTGCCATCGGCACCCAAAAGCGGCGCGAACCGCAAGTCTTCGATCTCCGTCGGCTTGCCATCCGCTGTCTGCACGATTCGGCCACTGACCCAATGTCCGTTGTCGGTGACCGCCAGAAACGCGCTTCCCCCGTCCAGACTGATCAGACCGGAAAGCCCGCCGACCTTGCGGTCCGCGGCTATCAGCTCCAGACCGCCAAGAAAAGTCAGTTTGCCGAAGGTCGTATCGGCAAGCCCTATGCGGAATGTGTCGATGGACCGGGTACGGGCCTTGACCGGCTGTGCGTCCGAAAGCAGCTCCGGCGCCCCGGCAGCGGCGGGCGCAGCAAACCAGAAAGTGGAGAGAAAGGCGGCAGCCAGCGCAAAGCTGCCTGCCGAAAGACGCCTTTCTGCTCCCATATTTTCCAGACCCTGCCGACTAACGATGACCCGCGCGGCGACGGCGGCCACGCGTGTTGAAGGAGGTGTCCACCTCGTCGTCGAAAAGGTTGGCAAGCTGGTCGGTCATGGCACCTGCCAATTCTTCGGCATCGACAATGGTGACGGCCCGCCGGTAGTAGCGCGTGACGTCATGTCCGATACCGATGGCGATCAGCTCGACCGGCGACCGGGTCTCGATTTCTTCGATGACGTAGCGCAGGTGGCGCTCCAGATAGTTGCCCGGGTTGACCGAGAGCGTGGTGTCGTCCACCGGCGCGCCGTCGGAAATCATCATCAGGATGCGACGCTGTTCGGGCCGCGCCATCAGCCGGTCATGAGCCCACAGCAGGGCTTCGCCGTCGATGTTTTCCTTCAAAAGGCCCTCGCGCATCATCAGGCCGAGATTGCGCCTGGCCCGGCGCCAGGGCGCATCCGCAGACTTGTAGATGATGTGGCGCAGGTCGTTGAGCCGGCCAGGTGTCGGCGGCTTGCCCGCACCGATCCAGCTCTCCCGCGACTGGCCGCCTTTCCAGGCCTTGGTGGTGAAGCCGAGGATCTCGACCTTCACGCCGCAGCGCTCCAGCGTGCGCGCCAGAATGTCGGCACAAGTGGCGGCAACGGTGATCGGACGCCCGCGCATGGATCCCGAGTTGTCCAGAAGCAGCGTCACGACCGTGTCGCGGAAATTGGTGTCCCGCTCCTGCTTGAAGGCAAGCGGGGCCATCGGATCGGTTACGGCACGGGTCAGCCGTGCGGTGTCCAGAAGCCCTTCTTCAAGGTCGAAGTCCCAGGCCCGGTTCTGCTGCGCCATCAGCTTGCGCTGCAACCGGTTGGCAAGGCGCGCCACGGCCCCTTGCAGGTGGGTCAACTGCTTGTCCAGGAACCCGCGCAGACGATCAAGCTCCGCCATGTCGCAAAGTTCTTCAGCGGTAATCGTCTCGTCAAACTGGGTGGTGAACACCCGGTAGTCGGATTCCGGCCGGTTGGAAAACGGCGTATCGGGCCGGTCGCTTTCGCCCGGTTCCTCGGTATCCTCCGACATGTCCTGATCGGCGAAGTCTTCCATATCGGCTTCGGCGGCTTCCGTATCGCCGCTTTCCTGCTCTTCGCCGGAAAGTTCCATCTCCTGCGGAGAGGCTTCCTGTTCGCCGGAATCTTCTTCGCTGTCGTCGCCCGATTCAGCTTCGTCGTTGTTGCCCTGGTCCCCGTTTTCTTCCGGGTCCATGTCCTGGTCGTGATCGCCAAGCTCATCACCCATGTCGAGCGATTTCAGGACGTCCCGTAGACGGGCCGCGAAGGAATTCTGGTCCTCGACTTCGGCTTCCAGCCTGTCGAGGTCGGCACCGGCCTTGTCCTCGATCCAGCCACGCCACATGTCGACGAGCTTTGTCGCGCTTTCCGGCGGCTTCGCACCGGTCAGGCGTTCACGCACCAGCAGGGACAGGGCATCCTGCAACGGCGCTTCTTCCCGGCTGGAGATATCCGGCGCACCGGATTTGCGGAACCGGTCGTCAAGCATCACCGACAGGTTGTCGGCAACCCCTTGCATCCGACGTGCGCCAACGGCTTCGCAGCGGGCCTGTTCGACCGCTTCGAAGATCGCCCGCGCGTCCGGGCCCTGCGGCATGTTCTTGGAATGAACAGCCTTGTCGTGGCAGGCAATGCGCAGGGCGATGCTGTCCGACAGGCCACGGGTGATCGCGATCTCGCGCGGGTTGATCTTGCGCGAAGGCTCGGGCAAGCGCGCGGACATGCCGCTGAGACCGGGCCGGTCACCGGAAAAGATGACTTCCAGCTCCGGCTCTCCGGAAATCGCCCGCATGGTACCGGACACCGATTGCTTGAATGGCTCGGTGCTCGGTGCGGGCTTGTTGCCCGGAAGGGAATTGTGACCCGGCCGCGGTGCCATCGGGACCTCAGCTCATGACTACGTTGACGGAGGATTCCGGCAGATCTTCACCGAAGCAGCGCTGATAGAACTCGGCCACCAGGGACTGTTCCATGTCGTCGCACTTGTTGAGGAAGGTCAGACGGAAGGAAAAGCCGACATCGCCGAAAATCTGGGCATTTTCCGCCCAGGTAATGACCGTACGCGGGCTCATGACCGTGGACAGGTCACCGTTGATGAAGGCGTTCCGGGTCATGTCCGCCAGGCGCACCATCTTGGAAACGGTGTTGCGGCCTTCGTCCGACTGGAAGTGCTTGGCCTTCGACAGAACGATATCCACCTCATTGTCATGCGGCAGGTAGTTCAGCGTTGTGACGATCGACCAACGGTCCATCTGCGCCTGGTTGATCTGCTGCGTGCCGTGATAAAGACCGGAGGTATCGCCGAGACCGACCGTGTTGGCGGTGGCGAACAGCCGGAAGGCGGCATGCGGACGGATGACCCGGCTCTGGTCAAGCAGCGTCAGGCGGCCGGAAGATTCCAGGATACGCTGGATCACGAACATCACGTCCGGACGGCCAGCGTCGTATTCGTCGAAGACCAGCGCGACATTGTGCTGATAGGCCCAGGGCAGGATCCCGTCGCGAAATTCGGTAACCTGCTTGCCGTCCTTGATCACGATCGCGTCCTTGCCGACCAGATCGATACGGGAAATATGGCTGTCCAGGTTGACGCGGATACACGGCCAGTTGAGACGCGACGCCACCTGCTCGATGTGGGTCGATTTACCGGTACCGTGATACCCGGTCACCATCACGCGCCGGTTATGAGCAAAACCCGCCAGGATCGCCAACGTGGTCGCGCGGTCGAACAGGTAGTCTTCGTCACGCTCGGGCACATGTTCTGACGGCGCGGAAAATGCAGGTACCTTGAGGTCGGACTTGAAACCGAAAACCTCTTCTACGGAAATTTCAGTGTCCGGCATGGCCATGGCCGCAGTCGTCGTCTCAGTCATCAGTCCTCCGCAGTCCCGGAAGTTCGGGAAGGGTCGTTTGGGAAAAGCCGGCAGGACCCTGCAGGCTCTAAAGGAAACCGGCTTTTTTCAGAACGTTATACGCCTGAATGATTTCCCGCAGGCGGTCTTCGGAAGACCTGTCACCGCCATTGGCATCCGGATGGTTCAATTTAACAAGCTCCTTATAGCGCGCTTTGATTTCGGCGCCACGGGCTGTGTAAGGCAGATTGAGCACATCCAGGGAACGTTTTTCAAGCGTTAGTAGCTTTCTTTCGCGCGGGCGCCGAACTTGCTCGGTGCGCCGCTGCGCATTGGAGCGCATGCTGGAGCGGGCGTCGAACCCGTCCGGCCCCTCGGCTGCCTGCCGGTTTACGCCCATTTTCCAGGTCGGCCGGTGCCCCGTCAGACTGTCCTTCTGATAGGTGCGCACGTCGTCGTCGCCCATACCTGTAAAATAGTTGTAGGACTTGTTGTATTCGCGCACATGGTCGACGCAGAAATTGAAATACTGCCCCTCCCGGTCACGCCCTTTCGGCGCCCGGTGCGTGCCTGGCCGCTTGCAACCCGGATGGTCGCACGAAGGATGGCGGTCCTGTTCCACCCGTTCCTTGTCCGGTTTCACACGGATGCTGTCGAAGAGTTTTGAGTCCAGTTTCATGCGCCGAAATATTGAAGTGTGAGGGCCGACGGGCAAGCCGCAGGCCGTTGCATTGTCCCGGTATCCAAAGTTAATTTCCCCGCACCGGATTTCGAAAGTCGAAGAGCCCGGCACTGTATCAGGCAGTGCCGGACCACGAAAGACTTGAACTTCGAAAACAGCTACGCCAAGTGAGACACATGAGCACAAAGCAGACGATCACCGACAAACTCTCCGCAGCCTTCTCGCCGTCTTTTCTGAACGTCATCGACGAGTCGGAAAAGCACAGGGGCCACGGTGGCTGGCGCGAGGGCGGCGAAACCCACTTCCGGGTACAGATCGCCGCAGCCGCTTTCGAAGGCATGAACCGGGTTGCACAACATCGAGCGATCAACGAGACGCTCTCCCATGAACTGGCGACCACCGTGCACGCTTTAGCGATCGAAGTTCAACGCCCAGAATGAGATTCGCTTAATTTTCTCGATGGATGAACTAAGACAAACAGCAAATTACATAAGCTGCCTCACGGTAGTTATATGTTTATTTTTAGTATATTCGGCATCAATGCTGATCTACGATCTACCGTTCTCATTTAACGAAATACTTTTACACTACGGATGCTTATCACTCGCCGCAACTTTCAGCCTGTTTCTGATTTTCGGAAACGTGAAAAGATATTTCATTGTCAAAACAACCCTTAGCGCGATTTCAACGAAATATCTCTTGCGCTGCTGCGTGTTGTTTCTATCTACCCTGATCGTATTGGCAGCAATAACAGAGCTTCTTACTCTTTTCGAGGTCACCAATATCGCTCTAGCCAGCATATTTTTTTCTTCAGTTCTACTAACATACGCCGTACTTAGCAGAGCAATCCTGAGATTTGTTTTCTTACGCACTCTATAAGTTAACAGATGCAAGCATTCACAAGCACAGCTGAAGACAACACGCGCCCCTTAACTCGCTCAACGATCAAGCGCCTTGCTCAACCGCCCGCTTTCGCAGCCGCGCCCGCAACGGCCTGGGCAGCTCCGGCCGGCATCTTGACGCCCGGAATCTGGCCAAGCGGCATGATGCGCAGCCGCGTGATGCGGTTCTTCTCCCGCCGCAGCACCGTGAAGCGGAAGCCGTGGAAGGTGAAGATCTGGCGCTCGTCAGGAATCATCCGCGCTTCGTGAATGACCAGACCGGCGATCGTGGTCGCCTCGTCGTCCGGCAGGCTCCAGTCGGCAGCGCGGTTGAGGTCGCGAATCGGCACCGAGCCGTCGACAATCACCGAGCCATCGGCTTGCGGCCGCAGGCCTTCCAGCTCCACGTCGTGTTCGTCTGCGATCTCGCCGACGATTTCTTCCAGAATGTCTTCCAGCGTGACCAGGCCCATCACCTCGCCATACTCGTCAACCACGAGCGCGAAATGGGACTTGTGCCGCAGGAATGCATTGAGCTGATCCTGAAGCGAGGTCGTGTCGGGAACGAACCAGGCCGGGGCAGCGATATCCAGAACGTTGATCTTCGCAGCATCGCCACCGGCAGCCTGCAACGCACGCAGCAGATCCTTGGCATGCAGCACGCCGACGAAATTGTCGCTCTCCCCGCGCCAGAGCGGCAGGCGGGTATAGGGCGATGCCAGAGCCGCGTTCACCAGCTTGTCCGGCGCATCGTCCGCATTCAGCGCCACCATGTTGGTGCGGTGAACCATCACGTCCGAGACTTCCAGTTCCGCCAGGTCGAGCAAACCGCCGAGGCGGTCGCGCTCACCCTTTTCCAGGCCACCTTCGATATGCTGCAGATCGACAGCGCCGCGCAGCTCCTCATGCGGCGACAGGATCGAGGTGTCGTCGCCGATATTGACGCCAACCAGCTTCAGGATGTTGCGGACAATCCACTCCACCCCGACCACGATCGGACCGAACACGGCCACCACGAAGCGCACGATCGGCGCCACCGCCAGCGCAAACCGCTCCGGATTCGAAATGGCCCAGGTCTTCGGCAGCACTTCGGCAAAAACCAGAACGAGGGCGGTCATCACCAGGGTGGCAAGCGCAACGCCAGCGTCGCCGAACAGGGACAGGAACACACTGGTTGCCAGCGCAGACGCCAGAATGTTGACCAGGTTGTTGCCCAGGAGCAGCGCGCCGATCAGACGTTCCCGGTTGGCGATCAGCAGGCTGACCACCCGGGCGCGCCAGTCGCCGGTTTTTTCCATCTGGTGCATGCGCGCACGCGATGCGGCGGTGAGCGCCGTTTCCGAACCGGAAAAGAAGCCGGACAGGAACAGGAGAACGAAGATGGCGACAATCGCCAGCCAGAGAGCCGTTTCCGTCATGCCTCGAGTTTCTCCTTCAGGAAGTCAGAGACCAGTGCGGGATCGACGCCTTTTTCGACAAAGGCTTCGCCGATACCGCGCGTCAGAATGAAGGTCAGCGCGCCCCGGCTGACCTTCTTGTCCTGCGCGATGATATCCATGAGCGTTTCAGCCGGCGGCAGCTGACCGGGGATGTCCTGCACCCGCACTGGCAGGCCGACATCGCTCAGATGCTTGTGGACACGTTCGACGGTGTCCTCGCCGATCAGGCCGAGGCGCTGAGAGAATTCATGTGCCAGCATCATGCCGATGGAAACGCCTTCGCCATGAACCAGACGCTCGGTCTCGTAGGCGACCGCCGATTCAAGCGCGTGGCCGAACGTGTGACCCAGATTGAGGAGCGCCCTGCGGCCGGATTCCAGCTCGTCGGCAGCAACCACATCCGCCTTTGCCTGACAGGACCTTGCGACGGCCTCGTCCCGCTCCGCGCCACCTGCAAAAACCGCCTGCCAGTTGGTCTCCAGCCAGGCGAAGAAATCCGCATCACCCAGGAGCCCGTATTTGGCGACTTCCGCATAACCGGCGCGGAAGTCGCGCAGCGGCAACGTGTCCAGTATGGCGGTATCGGCCAACACCAGGGCGGGCTGGTGGAAAGCGCCGATCAGGTTCTTGCCATGACGTGAATTGATGCCGGTCTTGCCGCCGACGGAACTGTCGACCTGGGCAAGAAGCGTGGTCGGCACCTGAATGAAGGCCATGCCACGGCGCACGGCCGAGGCGACAAAGCCCGTCAGGTCACCGACGACACCACCACCAAGGGCGACGACCGCGTCGCCGCGCTCCAGCCGGGCGGCCAGAACCTCGTCGCACAGGCGCTCGAATTCACGGAAGCATTTGGTGCTTTCGCCTGCCGGCACAGTGATGGCGGTGTGCTCCAGACCGGCGGCCTTGAGGCTCTGCGAAAAAGCCTTCAGATGAAGGCCCGCAACGGTTTCATCGGCAACGACCGCAAGACGCGCGCCGGGCATAACGGCCGCGATTTCCGCTCCCGCGCCTTCAAGCAGACCCCGACCGATCTTGATGTCGTAACTGCGCGCGCCAAGATCAACCCGGACGATTTTCTCGTCCCGGCCCAACAATGCTTTTGCCACTACCGTGTCTACCATGCCGTCACGCTTCTAAATTCAGGTCATTGATGTTTGCGCGGCGCTGGTGGCCTCGCGTTCGAACAGGTGATCCGCAAGGGTGGCGACGATCTGATCGACCACCGCCTCATGCGGAACGTCCTTGGAGGTGACCGTCAGGGCCGCCTTGGCATAGACGGGCTCGCGGTCAGCCATCAGCTTGCGCATCGTTCCCTCGGGATCGGGGTTTTGCAGCAGTGGACGCGTGGACCTGCGCCGGACCCGTGCCATCACCGTGTCGAAATCGACTTTCAACCAGATGGACAGTCCAAGCTCGGCGATTTCCGCCCGCGTTGCCTCGCTCATGAAAGCGCCGCCGCCCGTTGCCAGCACCTGCGGTCCTTCACGCAGAAGACGGGCGATCACCCGTTCTTCACCGCTGCGAAAATAAGGCTCGCCGTGTTCGGCGAAAATTTCCGCCACGCTCATGTTGGCCGCGCGCTCGATTTCGGTATCGGCGTCGACAAATTCAAGGCCCAGCCGGTGCGCCAGCCGCTTGCCGACGGTCGACTTGCCACAGCCCATGATTCCCACCAGAACGATGGACCGATGCCCCAGGGCAGCTACCAGGCGGGCCAGATCAACGGGTTTTACGTCTGTCTCCGCGGATCCTCCTTCGGAAGACCGCGCCTTGTCGTGTTCTGTCATGGCGGCGTTTTAGCATATTCGTCAAAAAAGACACGGGGGAACTCCGCCTGCCGGACTGCTGCTTTGCCTTGCATGCGCCCCCGCCTTGTTGAAACAATCGCCTATCCGATTCGCTTGCCCGTGAGCGGACCGACGCCCTGACCTGGAGACAGCCGACGTGCCGACCCTGACCCGCCTGTTGCTCGTGCTGCTTCTGCTCGGCGCGCTCGGTTATGGCGCGATCTACTCCCTGGCCAACCTTGTCGATCCGCGTGAACGGGAAATCGAGGTTAGGGTGAAGAAAGACGGCTTCGGCCGCTAGCACACCCTTTCAAATGGCGGGTCATCAACGGGACAAGTTTCAGCTCCTTTGCGAAGGCATACGCAATGGCAACCGGTTTCGATCTTGAAAACTTTCTCGAAATGCTGGCCGCCGAACGCGGCGCGGCAGAAAACACGCTGGCCGGATACCGCCGCGACCTGGAGGATTTTTCAGGCTTCCTCGGCCGAAAGACCCTTGCATCAGCGCAATCCGAAGACATTTCGGCTTACCTGGGCGACCTCAACCGGCGCGGATTTGCCGAGACCTCGCAGGCAAGACGCCTGTCCGCGCTGAAGCAGTTCTACAAGTTCCTTTACGCGGAGGGCTCCCGGGAAGACGACCCGACCCGCACACTGTCCGCCCCGAAAAAGCGCGCGAGCCTGCCCAAGGTGCTGTCGATGGAAGACGTCGACAGGTTGATCGAAACCGCCAGGGCGGAAACCGAAAAGCCCCAGAAAAGCGCGGCGGCACGCTTGCGTACGCAGCGCATGTACACACTTATCGAAGTGCTTTATGCGACCGGCCTGCGCGTTTCGGAACTGGTTGCCCTGCCGGTTACCGCTGCGCTCCGGGACGCCCGCCTGATCGAAATCAGGGGCAAGGGCGGCAAGGAGCGGCTGGTGCCGCTGTCCCGCGCTGCCCAGGCTGCCATGAAGGACTACGTCGGTCTGCGTGCCGCCGAAGGAGCGTACGAAAAAAGCCCGTGGCTGTTTCCCTCCCATGGCGACAGCGGACACCTGACGCGCCAGCATTTTGCACGAGACCTGAAGGACCTTGCCGTCGCCGCCGGTCTTGATGCCGGCAAGATTTCCCCGCACGTGCTGCGCCACGCATTCGCTTCCCACCTGTTGCAGAACGGTGCCGACCTCAGAGTGGTGCAGCAGTTGCTGGGCCATGCGGACATTTCCACGACGCAGATCTACACCCACGTCCTGGACGAACGCCTGCGCGAACTGGTGGAAAGTGCACATCCCCTCGCGAAGAAGTAATTCTTTCCGCAGCCACAACCTCGCGAAACACAAAAATACCAGCCTTCCTGGCGGAAGGCTGGCCTTGTTCGTCGTGATGTCGCGCGGTCAGGCCGCGCGAACACCGGAAAGGAAGTTGGAGATCTCGCTGCGGATAAGGGCTGCCTGTTCGGACAGCGACGTTGCCAGCTGCTCGACCTCGCCGCCGGTTGCCCGGGCGTGTTCGGTGGCGGAACCGACCGCGGTCATGCATTCGGCCCCTTCATGCGAGCGGGTCGAGGCATCGACCACGTTCTTGGCGATGGACTGAACCGCGGCATCCTGCTGGATGACGGCCGATGCCACGGCCGAGGCCAGGCCTTCCATTTCGGAGATGATACCGGTCACCTCATCGATCGCTTCAAGCGCATGGCTGGACGACATCTGGATTGCTTCCACCTGGCTGGCGATATCTTCCGTCGCACGCGAGGTCTGGTCCGCAAGCTGCTTCACTTCGGCGGCCACGACCGCAAAGCCCTTGCCGGCCTCGCCTGCCCGGGCAGCCTCGATGGTAGCGTTGAGCGCCAGGAGGTTGGTCTGATTGGCAATATCGCGGATCAGCCCCATGACTTCGCCGATCCGGTCGGCCGCGCGGGACAGTTGCCCCATGGTCTGCGACGTGCCTTCCGCGCTGGCAACCGCCTTCTTGGCCACCGTCGTGGAGTTTGACGCCTGGTTGGAGATCTCGTTGATAGACGCTGCCAGTTCCTCGCTGGCCGATGCGGCCGAGTTGACGTTTTCAGCAGCCACCCGCACGGCGTTGCCGGCCCGGTCTGCCTGCTGGGCAACATCGTCCGCCGCGGCTTCGACGGCGGCAGAGGTCTGCGTCAGGTCAGAGGTAGACCGGTCGAGACTTTCCAGAGCCTGCCCGACCGTTGCCTCGAAATTGGCGATCAGTGATTCCAGACGGGCCACACGGGCGTCGCGCTGCGCGTTTTCTTCTTCCGATGCGGCCGCGAGGCGCTGCCGTTCGACAGCGTTTTCCTGGAAAACGGAAACGGTGCGCGCCATGGCGGCGATTTCGACACTGCCTTTGGCGGCAGGCAGATTGACGTCCACATGCCCGGACGCCAGTTCTTCCATGGCGTTCTGGAGACGCGAAAGCGGATTGGCGATCGACCGGCCGATGAGCATTCCGGCCAGGACGCCGGACACCAGGAAAGCGGCGATCACGCTGACGACGGCGAGGGTCGAGTAGGCCCGGACGGTTTCAAGATCCTGCTCGGCTGCCAGTTCGGCGTCGCGCGCGGCGTTGTTGAGCGCTTCCAGGCGTGGCGGCACGAGATCGAACAGCGTTTCCAGAAGTTCGATCGATTTGTCCTTTTCGGCGACAGCCGCCGTGTAGGCGTCGAACGCTTCCCGGTAGATCGCCATCTTGATGCCGACGTCTTCCTTGATCTCGTTCGGCAGATAAGCCTTCTTCAACAGGCGCTCATACCGACCGAATGCCACCTCGAAGTTGCCGAGGGCAACGTCGTTGCGGTCGAGAATGAATTTCTTTTCCGACAACTGAACATCGAGCATGGTGGTGACCATCTTCTCGAAGTCCGGACCGCCGCCGAAGCGCATTTCCTTCTTCAGGCGTTTCAGCACCTCGTCGGCATTTTCGCTGAGAGTTGCTCGAAGGCCTGTTTCGGAATTGAAGCCGATTTCCCGCTGAACGGTATTGAGCGACGAAAAGGCACCCGACGCCCCGTCAAGCGTGTCGCCAACGTCTGTGATCTCCGCACTGAAGGCTGCGGCAACTGGCTTGGCGGAGATGTCATCCAGAACCCCATGCGCCTCACTGAGCTTGGCCTCGAAAAGTTCGTGATCCTTTTCCTCCGGCCGCGCCAGGTAGCCCTTGCCGATGTTGCGCATGCCGTTCGCAATATCTGAAAGATCAGCAACGCTGCGCGCCAGTCCCGCACTTTGATCAAGCTTGTTGAAGGCTCCGGCCACCTCGTTCTGGCTCCACCAGAACACCCCGCCGATCGTCAACATGCCGATTGCGGTCAGAAGGCTTAGAGAAAGGATTTTCAGTTTCACGGAAAGCGCGCCGACACGAGCGAGCGCGGACTGCCCAAACATCTTCATGGATCTACAGGTCCCCAGCCGGACTATTTTTTATCCTGGCGGGATTTTGATCCTCATAAGTTAAGGAAATCTCGCATTTATTAGTGAATACGTTGCTACCGGATGCTGATTTTCTCACCACAAAATCGCAGTCGCAGGCCAGCCGGAATGGTGGCGTTATGCCCCTGTTTCACGCAGGCAGGCGTTAACGATTTCAGGACCATCGCGCATGGCTGCCTCACTCGGACAACCGATAATTTATAAGGAATAATGACAGTATAAGATTTTATTCCAGCCACACTTGCCGGCGTGTTTCAGAAGTCCGGTTAAGGATTTCATCGTTGCTTTCAAAGGATGGATTTCGGCTCTATTGCGCTGCAGCAATGACCGCCCTACACTCCGCTGCTCAAAATTGAAGCACCGGACGCATCTGAAATGCTGCAGCCTACTGGCAACTACGACGCGCTGAGAGAGACATTCCGCTGGCCTCGGCCCGCAACCTACAACATGGCCACAGCCGTCAGCGATGAATGGGCTGCAAGAGACCCGGAGCGCCTCGCGATCCGTCAGGTTCTCGAGAACGGTTCCTGCCGGGACTGGAGCCATCTTGCGCTGAACCGGGCGGCCAATCGCCTTGCCAACGCCCTTGAAGGCCTCGGGCTCAACCGCGGCGACCGGGTTGCCCTGCTTCTGCCGCAGATCCCACAAACTGCCATCGCACATCTGACGGCCTACAAGACCGGCGCAATTGCAGTGCCTCTGGCAGCCCTGTTCGGGCTGGAGGCGCTGCGCTACCGGCTCTCAGATTCCGGCGCCCGCGTTCTGGTGACTGACACCGCCGGCCTGGCAAAACTTGCGGAAATCCGGTCCGACCTGCCCGGCCTCGATCTGGTGATCTCGGTCGACGGACCTGAAACCGGCGTGTTCGGATTTGACGATCTGCTGGACAAGGCGTCCGACACCTACCGGACCCTTGCGACCACACCCGACGATCCGGCTTTGATGATCTACACATCTGGCACCACGGGGCAGCCCAAGGGCGTGTTGCATGGCCACCGGGTGCTGCTCGGCCATATGCCCGGCATCGAGCTTTCACAGAATTTCCTCGGCCGTGAAGGCGACTTGCTCTGGACGCCCGCAGACTGGGCCTGGGCAGGCGGCTTGCTGAATGCGCTGTTTCCGGCTCTGTCTCTCGGCGTGCCGGTGGTCTGCCACGCGTCTCGCAAGTTCGACCCGGAATTCGCCTTCCATCTGCTTGAAAGACAGAAGATCCGTAATGCCTTCATTCCACCGACGGCTTTGAAGATGCTGCGCGCTGTGGAGCGTCCGGCCGAGCGCTTCGACCTCACCTGGCGCAGCGTCGGCTCTGCGGGAGAATCCCTCGGCAGGGAAACCTATGACTGGTTCGCTGCGGAATTCGGCTTCAACGTCAATGAATTCTATGGCCAGACGGAATGTAACGCGGTGCTCGGTTCTGCGGCCGCCCTTGGCGTCAGTCGCTCTGGCGCCATCGGCAAGGCAACGCCTGGCCATCAGGTTGCGATCGTCGATGATGACGGCAATGAGCTGCCGGCTGAAACCCTCGGCCAGATCGCCATCCGCCGGCCGGACCCGGTAATGTTCCTGGAATACTGGAACAAGCCGGAGGCGACGCGGGAGAAGTTCATCGGAGACTGGATGATCACCGGCGACCAGGGCCTGATGGACGAGGACGGCTACGTCCATTTCGTTGGCCGCGACGACGACATCATCACCTCGGCAAGCTACCGGATCGGCCCAGGCGAGATCGAGGATTGCCTGCTGAAGCATCCGTCGATCGCGCTTGCCGCGGCTGTCGGCAAACCGGATCCGCTGCGCACGGAAATCGTCAAGGCCTTCATCGTCCTGAAGCCGGGCACGGAAAAAAGCGCGGCTCTGGAAAACGATATCCGCACGTTCGTCCGCGAACGTCTTTCGGCGCATGAATATCCGCGGGAAATCGAATTCGTCACCTCGTTGCCGATGACCACCACCGGCAAGATCATACGCAGGAAATTGCGGGACCTGGAGAGCGTTGAAGGCTAGCTTCGCCTGTTTCAGGCGCGCAGGCGCTTTCTCAGCGTCCGTGCAGCTCGGCGCAGGGCTTGTTCAAGCTTCAGGTCCGTCTTGCACAACGACCGCTTCAGGCCATCGGCAAAAAGCATCGTGCCGGTTTCCAGCCGGCCTCGCCACAAGGGCTCGATCATCGAATGCCCAGGAATGGCCAGGGAATCCGCCCCCCTGAAGCCAGGAATGGCCAGATTGATCTTCAAGGCCTGCAGCGCGATCTGGGCGCCGGGAGAATAGCGGGCAAACTCCTCGTCAAAGGCGATCTTCCAAGAATACACCTTGCCGGACTGCTGAAACAGCACCAGGGCGGCAACCAGTGTCTGTCCCGACCAGAGCTGGTCGATCCGGACCCCGTTGCGACTTGCCAGATTGGCGACGGCCGTGCGGGCGAAGTCCGCCGTCCCGGACTGACTGCCCAGCGCGGTTCCGGACCGGCCCTTCCAGCCGGAGGCCTCGAGCTCCAGAAAGGCTTCGAACCCGGCAACGGCATCAGATCCGGACAGACTGCGGAAGGTGGTCTTGCCATGGTCACCGAGCCGGCGCATCAGCCGGCGCATTTCCTTGCGCCTCTTGCCGCTGTCAGCCTCGGCAAGTTGTGACTTGCCTGTCGCTCCGGCGCCGTGGCTCGCCCGGAAGGACTTCGCCAGAACCGACTTCTTTCCCGCGCCCACCGCCCTCAAGCGCGTTGCCGACTGGGAATGAAGCGGCAGATAGGGGATAGCGAGCGCATTCCCGGGCTCTCTGGCGGCATTGATGAATGCGGAGATTGCCTCGGCACTTGCGTCCGGGTGGATCAGCGGTGTTCCGAGCGGCGCGTATTCGCTTGCCCAGGTGGTGTTGACCGCAACGGCCAATCCAAAACGACGTCGGCCGACGGGGGCCGCCACCAGCCAGCGGCCACCCGGCCGCTCCCGGACCACGACAAGTCGAACCGCCTGTTTGCTCATCTTTTCCAGAAACGGACGAAGGAAATCCGGACCAAAGAAAGGGTTCGGACTGAGGGCAGCCGCACAAAGCGTCTGCCAGTCCTCAAGCGGTATGGCGGCGCTCAACGGATCGAGGGACAAGACCTCGAGCTGCACGGAAGAGAGCGTATCATTGGTCAACCGGACGGTTCCTGGCGAAAAGCAAGGGCAAAACGAACGTCGTGATATTGAGCTTCCGTTTTGCCACAACCGCAAGGGCAGTGGCCTCAAAAAGGATCGCAAGACTTGTGGCAATGGCCGCTCCGGCAAGGCCGAGCAGCGGGATCAGAACAAGATTGAGGACGACATTGAGAACAAACGTCCCGGCATAAATGCCGGCGCAGGTGTTCTGGTGCCCTGTCATCGTCAGAAGCGCGTCGGCCGGACCGACGGATGCGCGCGCAAGCACGCCGATCATCAGGAGGGCGATCAGCTCGTAGCCGCTTTCAAAATCGCTGCCGAAAAGAGCAAGCAGAAGCGGCGCGATCAGAAGCAACCCCACGCCCGCGGCCACAGACGGCCAGAAGGTCCAGAGAGTTGCCTGCCGCATGTAACCGGCAAGCCCCGAAAGATCCTGATTGTGAGTGTAGCTGGAGAAGCGATGCGCCGAGGCGGCCCTTACGGCAAAATAGACAAAATGCACCAGCGCCAGGGTTCTGGATGCAGCGAAATAGACCGCAACCTCGTCCGGATCCTGAAAGAAACTCACCATGATCACGTCAGCACTGGTGATCAGCTGCAGAAAACCGTCGACCATCAGCATCGGCATGGACACCGCCAGCCAGGATCTGAACTCGACCTTGTACGGCCCCTTCGGAACGCTTGGACCCAGCCGCCTGCGAAGATGCAGGAACTGGTAAAGCGCGACCAGCGCCGTTGCCACGACGGCCACGATGGCAGCTGTCAGTGCATCGGGCCGAAACCCGGCCAGAACGGCACCGACCAGCAGGAACAGGATCGCCAGCGGCCGCCAGATATAGGTTGGCAGCATTGCCAGCGACGACCAGTCGTAGCTGCGTGCGATACCGTCCTGCACCAATCCGAAGGCAAAGAAGGGCAGCGCCAGCAGGACGACCGACAAGGGCTGGAAATAGGACGTATCAATAAGCGGGCGAAACAGGGCGAGACAGCCGATGCCTATGACCGCCGCAGCACCCCCGAGAAAAAACGCCATTTGCCGGCTTGTGCGCAAGAACCCGCGCAGGCGCGCCATATCCCGATTCTGCAGATATTGCGGGATGAACCTGCTGGCAGAGGTGGAAAAGCCGCCGCAGGCCATGACACCCAGAACGATCACGAAAGTCCAGGCAACCGAATAGAGGCCATAGTCATGCGCGCCCAACAGGCGCGCGAGCACGATTTGCGACAGATAGGCGAGCGCTGCACCGGCGATCCGTACCGCAAAGGTCGATACCGCCATCCGGCCCGCAGCGTGCCGTTCGCTTCCACTTCCCTTCAGGAACTCCAGGATCTGATCAGCACCTTTCCCCAATCCCAGAGGCGAGGCGATGCCTTGCAAACGCTTGGTCCAGGAGTTGGCGGAAAAACGCACGTAGGGGTCCCTTATGAGTACTCTTCCGTATTTGTGACATGAGTGACTTAATATTCTATGGCGATCAGTCAAACGCAGCCAGCAACGTTTCACAGATGTGTGAGGACGATGGAAAGTTGCTCAAGACGTTGATTTTACCTTCTATCCTGCCAATTCCGTTCTCAGCGTTCGGACATCCATGAAGACAGCTTCCCTGCTTGACACCGGCACCGGGAATCATGCTAATGAGAACAAATAGAGAACGAGATTCGATTCGACCCTGTCGACAACCCTCGGCTGACCCTGCCGCGGGCTTTCCCGATCTCCTTGTTGCGGATGTTGAGGGCTGCCTCCCCTTCTATCCGCAAATTGGTCCGGTCCCTGCTCCCGCCGCCAATCGCAGGGACCGGACGATTTTTTCAAAGTCAAAAATGAATACAGCTAGCCGACCTATTCCGGCACGGCTTCCACGTAATACCAGCGACCGCTTTTCTTGCGAAAACGGCTCAGTTCGCGGTGTACGTGAAGCTTGCCGACGGACAGGTATTTTGCCTCGAAAAGAACGGTGCCGTCCCTGTCGGCAGGCCCGCCCTTGTCGGTGGCCAACACATTGAGGCCCGTCCAGTGGCTTTCCTCCGCCCAGCGCGCGGTGCCTTGCGCATCGAAACTCGGCTGATACTTCGGCCAGAGCGTTTCCTTCAGATACGGAATGAGTTGCCGGACGTAAGCGCTGTAACGCGAGCGCATCAAGGCCTCTGCGGTTTCGGGCATGGCCTTTCCGGCAAGATAAGGTTCACAGCACAGATCGAATCCCTTGCCGCTGCCACAGGGGCATCCCTCTCCGCTCATTTGCCTCTCCCCGTCTTTGGTCGGCTTATTCCTGCATCTGCGCTCTCTACCACTTGGCCCGATGCGCGGCTATGGTTTCAGGTACGCTTTCCAGCTTCGGGCCTGCTGAATGAGACTTGCCACCTTCAACATGGAATCCTTTGGTGCGGACCGGCATGATCCGGACGCACTGACACCCCGGCTGGACGCGCTTCGGCCAAAGATTCTGGAGCTTGAGGCCGACATCCTTTGTCTGCAGGAAGTCAACGCGCAGAAACGGAAAGGTGTTTCAGCACGGCAGTTCCAGGCGCTGGAACTTCTTCTGGAGGGAACGCCGTACGCGAAATTTCACCGGGCAACCAGCGAACGACCTTCGGGAAAGGGTCCCGGCGACCGCCATAACCTGGTGGTTCTCTCGCGCTTTCCGATAACCAGGCGCTTAAGTCTTTACCAGGCACATGCCCACCCGCCTCACTGGCAGCCCAAAACCGCTGTACCGGCCTATCGCAGCCCGCAGACGATCCTGTTCGACAGGCCCGTTCTGCAGGTGGAAATCGACATCGGTACCGGCCGCCCCCTGCACGTCTTCTGCGTTCATTTGCGGGCGCCGATCGCCGCGATGATACGCGGCGGCAAGGCAGAGGACCGCACGTGGACATCCGTTTCCGCGTGGGCGGAAGGGTACCAGCTATCAGTGCTGAAACAGACCGCCCAGGCACTCGAACTGCGCCTTGCGGTGGAAGACCTTTTCGATGCAAACAAGGATAGCCAGATCGTCTTGGCGGGTGATTTCAACGCGACCGGGGAAACCGGAACCTTGAGGCTGCTGCGCGCGGACCCGGACGACACCTGTTCGCCGCAACTTGCCGCGCGCCGCCTCTACCAGCTTGACGCTTCATTGCCGCCGGAAAAGCGCCAGACCGTCATTCACAAGGGCAAGGGACAGGCTCTGGACCACATTCTGGCCAGCGCATCCGTCGCCCACCGAACGGTTGACTTCAAGGTGTTCAATGTCGGTCTTCCGGATGAAGTCTTCGACGCGGATGAAGACGCCTATGCCGGATCCTTCCACGCCGCGATGCTGGCCGAGTTCGAGTTTTAAGGGACCAATGGCAAATCTTGCAGTGCCCCTAAACCACGTCCAGACGAGGCACGCGTGTGCCGTCTCGAAGGACGGGCTTCAGCCCCTCCTTGCAACGAGGTCTGGTGTAGCGAAGAACCTCAGGGTGCCAGGGATTCGATGTAGCTGGCGAGATTGGCGATTTCGATGTTGCCGAGGGTCATGTTCGGCATTTGCGGATGGGGATCGGCAAGGAAGGTCGCAAGTTTTTCTTCCGTCCAGCCGGGATCCTTTGCAATGTCGTAAAAGCTTGGCAGCGACGCGCTGGAGGCGCGATCCTGGTCTTCGGACACGAGGTGGCAGGCAGAGCACCATTGCAGCGCCAGCGCTTTGCCGGCGGCGGCATCGCCCGCCTCGGTTGCACTCGCACCGAAGAGGGCGGCGACGGCCATAAGAGTGGCCCCACCCAGGAATGATCGCACACCCGAATGGAGACGCGGTTTCGAAACGGCAATTGCCTTGCTCATGAATCCTCCTTCAACCAGTCGCGTTCTGGCCCACGTGCAGCTTGTCCCTTCAAGACTGCAGCCTATCTGATCATCTAGCCTTGCGCTGAATCAAGAACGACTTAAAGTTGTCGGACAGAGCGCCACGCCCGTTGCGCGTCCTGCCCTCCACTTGCCAACTCCCGCCATCCAGGCGACCGGAGAGACACATGAAACATCTTCTCAAATCCAGCTTTGCCGCGGTTTCCCTCGCGACCGCTCTTGTTGTCGGCATCGCGGCACCTCTCGCTGCGCAGGATTCGCCGATCTATTCGCTGAAAGACCGCTTCCAGCCTGAAACGGCGCAGAACGGCATGGTTGCCAGCCAGGAAGCCGTCGCAAGCCGCGTCGGTGTCGACATCCTGAAGAAAGGTGGCAACGCAGTCGATGCCGCCATTGCCACCGGCTTCGCGCTTGCCGTCACGCTGCCGCGCGCCGGCAACCTGGGGGGCGGTGGCTTCATGATGATCCACCTGGCGGACAGCGGCGACACCAAGGCGCTCGACTATCGGGAAATGGCACCTGCCGCAGCCTTCAAGGATATGTTCCTTGGAGAAGACGGCGAACCCGATAACCAGAAATCCCGCTTTTCCGGTCTTGCTGTCGGTGTGCCGGGCACGGTCGCCGGCTTTGCCGAGGCCTTTGAAAAACACGGCAGCGGCAAGCTGACCTGGGCAGAGCTGGTCGCACCTGCCATTGACCTTGCGGAAAACGGCATCGAAGTGACACCGGATCTCGCGGCATCGCTGACCGCATCCGCAAAGCGCCTTCTTCAGGACCCGGCCACTGCCGCGATCTTCTACAAGACCGGCGGCCTGCCGTTCGTACCGGGCGAGACACTCAAGCAGACGGATCTTGCCGCAACGCTGAAACTGATCGCCGACAAGGGTGCAGCCGGGTTCTACACCGGTGAAGTTGCCGAAAAGATCGCACAGAAGGTAACTGCCTCCGGAGGCGGCATGACCACGGAAGACCTGGCCGGATACAAACCGGTCTGGCGCGACCCCGTCGTGGGCAGCTACCACGGCTATGAAATCGCATCGATGCCACCACCGTCTTCCGGCGGCGTGCACATAGTGCAGATCCTCAACATGCTGCAGGGCTATCCGCTTGCCGAATATGGTCCGAACTCTGCAGACAGCATCCACGTGATGGCCGAAACGATGCGGCGCGCCTACGCGGACCGCTCCAAGTATCTGGGCGACCCGGATTTTGTCGATGTTCCGGTAAAGGGTTTGACCGATCCGGCTTATGCCGCTGAACTGGTGAAATCCATCAAGATGGATGTGGCAACGCCTTCCGAAGAGGTGAAGCCCGGCGATCCTTTCCCCTATGAAAGCAACCAGACCACGCATTATTCCGTTGTCGACAAGGACGGCAATGCGGTCTCCAACACCTACACGCTGAACTTCTCCTACGGCGTCGGCCTGACCGCCGACGGCACGGGGGTCTTGCTCAACAATGAATTGGACGACTTTTCCGCAAAGCCCGGTGTGCCCAACGCCTATGGCCTCATTGGCGGAACGGCCAACGCGGTTGAGGGCGGCAAGCGGCCACTTTCGTCCATGAGCCCGACGTTGGTGTTCAAGGACGGCAAGCTGTTCCTCGCCACCGGTTCGCCAGGCGGCAGCCGTATCATCACCACCACGCTGCAGATCATCCTCAACGTTGTCGATCACGGCATGAACATCGCCGAGGCGACGGCTGCTCCGCGCATCCACAATCAGTGGCTGCCGGATGAAATCCGCATCGAGGAAGGTCTTTCTCCGGACACGATCCGCTTGCTGGAAGCCCGTGGGCACAAGGTGGAAGTCAAGAACGCCATGGGGTCGACCCAGTCGATCATGCTCGTTGACGGTGTTCTGGCGGGGGCTTCCGACCCGCGGCGCCCCGGTGCGCTTTCCGCCGGCTACTGAGGCATAAACAGCCTTCGCATTATCCCGGGCGCACTTCGAGCGCCCGGTTTTTTTATATGAAGCTCCGGTCGAGGATTACTTTCTCGACCCTGTTTCTGTCGCCATTGCAACCAGCTGCGCAAAGCGCCGATCGAGGGCAACACGCTCATCTGCCGGCATATCCGGCCAGACAATCTGGCTGCCGACAAAAGCCGCGTACTCGATTTTAGCAACATCTGCTGCAAGCGCAGGCTCCACCCCTCCAGCTTCGTAGAGCCGCGCGACAAACCCGGTTCGCAAATCATCAACGTCCCGGACGATCTCCTGCGCCCGAAGGTCTGATTGCGCGAATTGGCGCACGGCCCGCTCCAGCCGGTGGTCCAGGCGATTGGCGAGATCCGAGAGCTTCCGCGCCCGCAGATCCCCCTTTTCGGCCAGCGCCTGTTCGGCAATGTCGAGCGTGTGCCGCTGTTTCCAGGCAAGCATCAGGGCTTCGACGAAAGCCCCGTGATCCTGAAAATGGTGATAGAACGAGCCACGCGTGCGGTCTGCTGCGGTGCAGAGAGCCTCGATGGTCAGTCCCGCCGGCCCATCCTTCGCAAGCTGTGTCAGACCGAGATCAAGCCAGTCCGATTTTCCGAAACGCTTCCTCAGGTCAACTCACTCCGCCCAGAAACCAAGACCACCCAGCAGGACAATCGGCAGAAACAGCCAGCCCTGCGGCATCTGGCTGTATTTCTGCTTCTTCAGCGGTGGCACCGCAAGGCCCAGCAGACAAAAAGAAGCTGTCAACACGGTCGCCACCAAGCCGAGATCGAGGCTTTCAGACCGCACACCAGCGATAGCAAACATGACGGCAATCATTGCCAGAACGATTGTCACGATATGCCAGCAGTAATAGGCGACATATTTCGGCACCGGGTGCAGATCCGACGCTTTCAGCAGCGGTACGGCGATCGTCCGCCCCCCTGCGAATGTATGCAGCAGGCAGACGGCAGCCGAAAGACCCGCGGCTGCGAGCAATAGACCATTCATTTCACTACTCCTCCAAAACAAACCATAACATATGGTATGTTTTCATGAACTGACCTGACTGGAAATGCGGCGGTGGGTCACAGCCCCAGGCTTCTCGTTCCGATCGGCTCCTTCTTTGCCTCGGCAGTATCCACCCCTGAGGCCCCGCCCTGAACGACGGACATCTGTCGACGACGCAGAGCGTACCAGCCGGGGAGCAACCGGCGAGAACTGTGATCGAATATTACAGCCTCTCCGATTGACAGCACAAAACCTCGGTGCTAGCGCTATCCAAAGCGCTTTGGAGAAACTTTTCGAAAGAAAGCGCTTTCTATCCTTAGCTCGCCAACAATTCTGCCAACATCTGAAGAACGGGAGAGGCTGAAATGCCGATCAGAGCCGTGGTCTGGGGCGAAAACGTCCATGAACAGCACAACAAGATCGTCGCGGGTGTCTATCCGGACGGCATGCACCAGTGCATTGCCGATACGCTGAACACCGATCCCGAAATCACCGCCACCACCGCCACCTTGCAGGAACCCGAACACGGCTTGACGAAGGAACGCCTTGCCGAAACGGATGTGCTGTTGTGGTGGGGTCACGCCGCCCATGGCGACGTTTCCGACGAAGTGGTGGAGCGCGTCTGCGACGCCGTCTGGTCCGGCATGGGCATGGTGTTTCTGCATTCGGCCCATTTCGCCAAGCCGTTCAAACGCCTGATGGGCAGCCCGTGCAATCTCACCTGGCGCGAGGCCGGGGAGCGCGAGCGTCTGTGGGTGACCAGCCGCAACCATCCGATCACCACCGGTCTTCCCGACAGCTTCGAGCTGGAGATGGAAGAGATGTACGGTGAGCCCTTCGGTGTGCCGGAACCGCTGGAGACGGTCTTCATCAGCTGGTTCCAGGGCGGCGAGGTCTTCCGCTCGGGCCTCACCTACAAGCGCGGCGCGGGCAACGTCTTCTACTTCCGCCCGGGGCACGAAACCTATCCGACCTATCACAATACCCATGTGCAGACGGTGCTGAAGAACGGCGTCAAATGGGCGTTCAACCCGATGGCCCGGATCGCCGACCCGAACATTGCGCCCAATGTTCCGGTGGAAGCGGCTCCCGAAAAGATCGAGGAACGCGGCCCGAAGCTGCACGCCGACGGCGAAGAAGGTTTCCGCTGATCCACTTTCCCTTCCGGACCGGCAGACTTTCGCCGGTCCGTCCTGCCCTCAAACGCTGAGGAAGATCCCCGTGACCTCTGCTGCACCCCCTCTCCGGATCCTGATAGTCGGCACCGGCAACATGGCGCGTACCCACGCGGATGCCTTTTCAAAGATCGACGGCGTTGAAATCGTCGGCGGCGTCGACCAGCGGCCGGACGTGCTCACCCAGTTCTGCGACACCTTCGCCATTCCGAACCGCTTCGCAACGCTGGAAGAGGCAATTGCCTGGGGCGATTTTGACGCTGCGGCAAACGTGACGCCGGACGCGGCGCACCATCCGACCACGATGGCCCTGATGACCGCGGGCAAGCACGTTTTGTGTGAAAAGCCGCTGGCGACCAACGCTGCCGACGCCCGGGAGATGGCGGATCTCGCCCGCGCGAAGAAGCTGATCGGCATGGTCAACCTGAGCTATCGCAATGTTGCCGTGCTGCAAAAGGCCGCCGAGCTGGTTGCAGGTGGTGCCATCGGTGCGCTTCGTCACTTCGAGGCTTCCTATCTGCAAAGCTGGCTGACGCAGCCGGCGTGGGGAGACTGGAAGACCGAGAGCCAGTGGCTCTGGCGCCTGTCGAGCGCGCACGGTTCCAAGGGCGTTCTCGGCGATGTCGGCATCCATATCCTCGACTTCGTCATCTTCGCCGCCGGCAGCCCGGTGAGCGAACTTTCCTGCCGGCTGAAGACCTTCGACAAGGCAGAGGGCGGCAGGATCGGCGAATACACGCTCGACGCCAACGACAGCGCCACCCTGCAGGCCGAGCTTGAAAACGGCGCGCTCGGCACGATCAGCGCCACCAGGTTTGCCTCCGGCCACCTGAACGACCTGCGCCTGCGCCTTTATGGCGACAAGGGCGGCCTGGAAGTGCGTTTCGAGAAGGGCATCGAAGGCCTGCGCATCTGCCAGGGCGAAGATCTTTCTTCTGCGACCTGGACCGACATCGAAGTTGGCGCTGTTCCGACAGTCTACCAGCGGTTTGCCGCCGCTATCCTGACCGGGGCTCCGGCCGACCCGGATTTCGAACACGGCGCGCGGCTTCAGGTCGCCCTCGACCTTGCCGAACGCTCACACGCTGAAAACGGCTGTTTTCTGAAAGTCTGAGGCTGACGTCATGAGAAATGTGAGCGGAGCCGCTCGTTAAAGCCTCGCTCACACGCCTCCCTCTCGATCGTCATGCCGGACGCAGCGACGCGAATTTTCGGGATCGGAGAGCGCCAAATAGGCAGCATCAAGAAACAGGAGAGGCTCTTTCCTCCCCGGTCCCGGCTCGCGCTACGCTTGGCCGGGACGACGATGGAGAGACTGGAGAAGGACGACAGGCTGGTCGGAGGTATCAACCTATCCAAGCCCAGCCTTCTCGGCCTGCATGGAGCCTGACCTGTCTGCCGGCTCAACCTTCCCGCAACGCCTTGAGATAACGCCTGCGGTTGGCCTCTGGCGTAACGGCGTCAGCCGGTGCAACCGGAACAAGGGCTGCAAATCCGTTGACGCCGATCAGCATCAGCCAGGTCACGATCACGAAGGTCGAGGTGAGCACCGGCATGCCGATGGGCTCCAGAAAGATCGCAACGGACGCCCAGAGCCAGGTCGACACAACAACGCCAAACAGTGTGTAGAGCGCGGAGGCTGGCGTCAGCACCAGGAAGAAGCCCCCGAGCGCGATCGCCGTCAGGGCCGCGTTATAGCCGAACAGGCCGTCACTGATCGCCCCTTCCGGCGCACCGTAAACAACGGCGACAAAGGCTGCCACATTGGCCCCGAGCAGCGCCATGAGCGCACTGACACGTGAATTCACCGCAATGCCGAGCACGATCAGGTAACCGCTGATCCAGTTGTCCTGAAAGAAGATCTGGCCGATGGCATTGCCGATGCCCTTGTACCAGGTCGCCAGAGTGTACTGGACCGTGCCGTCATACTGGGTGGGCGAAACAGGCTTGGCGAGCGGGCCGGCATCGATGCTGTGAAACTTCAGGACGGCAAACAGGAACAGCCAGCCGACCAGCACGAACGGCATTGTCAGCGGCGCGACCCTATGCGGGCCAAGCAGATTTGCAAGACTGGTGAAGACCATGGCCGTCATGGCGGAACCGAACGCGATATAGACCGTCAGATAAACGGACGGAACAGCGCCGTAATGGAAATCCTCGCTTGTAAACGCAATCAACGCCAGCGCGACAAGCGCTCCGTTGAAGCCGAACAGCCCGTCGCGGATCAGCCCCTTGTCCGCCTGCAGCAGAACCGCCGTCGCGGTGGAGATGACCACACCGAAAACGGCAATGGCGCCATAGATCGGCGAATTGAAGAAAAGCGCGCCCAGGATGATCAGACCCGAGACCGGATTGTTTTGAAACACGACCTGCCCGATGCCACGCAGGCACCAGTCGACAAAACCGAAAACCGGATGTTCCTTCAATGCGTTCAATGCCTTCCCCCCGACTGCAAGCGGCATCCGGGCACGGTAACACGGCCCGGCAGAAGGCGCGGAACTATTGACCGCGGAGATATCATTTTTTTGAAACGCAACCAGACGTGCCGGACAGCCGGTTCCGGGCGTGTCTCGTTGGGGATGAAAAGCTTCGGGTGTGCCAGGCAGGATCTGGATGGATCGACACGAGACGCCAAGCGCTGGCAGGCACTGGAACTGCAGCGGAACCGAGTGGTTCCACTGCAGCCAAGTTGGGTACTTGAGGCAAAGCAAAAGACGGAGAGAGCCGCTATCCGGCTTCTCCGCATGATGCTCGCTGACATTACGCCCTGGCCCCTGCAACTTCGTTCAGGTTGGGAGCCGCGTTTGTATCAATGTTTAGACGAACCTTGAAATACTGCCGATAGCGCGCGGCCAGCCGCCAATCCCGGAGCAAAAACAAAAAAACCAGCATTCTTTCGAATGCTGGTTCTCTGGACCCTTCGGTCGAATTGGAGCGGGCGATGGGATTCGAACCCACGACCCCAACCTTGGCAAGGTTGTGCTCTACCCCTGAGCTACGCCCGCATAGTGTCCCTGGTCCGTGGCGGTGACCGCCTCGGCGTCGGTGGCGCAGTATATGAACTATGCTGAGACGGATTGCAACACCGAAATTGAAGAATTTTTTTTAGCCGTCGATTTGTGGATTTCCTGTGAAATCAAAGCCGGAAAATCGCAGATTTCTGCCGCTTTTTCTACCCTTCACCTCTTGTGGCCGGCAGCCAAATCGCGTTAGACAGCGCAAAAGCTCTCAAAATTCTCAGGAAAACCCATGCCGGCGACACGCGACGACCTATTGGCCTATTTCGAGGAACTCGGGATCCCTGTCACGACGGTGGATCACGAGCCCGTCTTTACGGTTGCCGAGTCCGGCGACCTGCATGACCGCATTCCCGGTGGCCACACCAAGAACCTGTTCGTGAAGGACAAGAAGGGACGGCTGTTTCTGATCGTTGCCCTGCACGACGCGGAAATCGACCTGAAGAAAGTGCACCAGATCATCGGCGCTCAAGGGCGCGTATCTTTCGGCAATGCCGATCTTCTGATGGAGGTGCTGGGCGTGGAACCGGGTTCGGTGACCCCCTTCTCGCTGATCAACGACCGCGAAGCCCAAAGGGTCACGCCCGTGTTCGACGCAGCCATGATGCAACATGAAGTGCTGAATTATCACCCGTTGAAGAACAACGCGACGACGGCGATCTCCGCAGCCGACCTTCTGAAATTCGCTTCTGCTTGCGGCCACACGGCGCAGGTTCTGGCGGTCAGCGAAGAGGCCAAGGCAGCCGGCCTGTAACGGTCACCCACTTTCGGCAGGCGAAGGCGTTTGTATTTCGCGCGCAGTGGCTCCATGTTATGGGCCAAATCAACCCTTCAACGGCATTCACTTTGAGCCGGCAGGCCCCAGGCACCGGCAGGAAAATTCGAGGCGGCACATGAGCAACGGCAATTACAGCATCGGCGGCCAGGTCGGCGGCGGCTTTGGCGCCAGCATGGGTGGCGGTTATGGCGGCCAAATGGGCGGTGGCAGCATGGGCGGCGGCAACGGTGGTGGCGACACCCCTTCTGGCGACCTCATCTTCGACGTGACGACGCAGACCTTCATGGCCGATGTCATGGAAGCTTCCCGCCAGCAACCGGTTCTGGTTGATTTCTGGGCACCCTGGTGCGGTCCGTGCAAGCAGCTGACACCGATCATCGAAGCTGCGGTGAAAGCCGCCGGCGGCCGCGTAAAGCTGGCCAAGATGAACATTGACGACCATCCGGAAATTGCCGGCCAGATGGGTATCCAGTCGATTCCTGCCGTGGTGGCCTTCAAGGATGGCCAGCCGGTGGACGGTTTCATGGGCGCACAGCCGGAAAGCCAGATCCAGGCATTTATCGAGCGCGTTGCCGGCCCTGCCCCGGTCAGCCAGACCGACACCTTCCTGGAGCAGGGCGCAGAGCTTCTGCTGGCCAAGGATTATGGTCAGGCTGCCCAGCTTTTCGGCGCCGTGATGCAGATGGAACCGGACAACGTGACCGCGATTGCCGGCCTGGCACAGTGTTATATCGGTGCTGACGACCTGGAACGGGCCAAGCAGGCATTGGAACTGGTTCCGGAAGAAAAACACTCCGACGAAGCCTATGTGGCCGCCAAGGCCGCGGTGGAACTGGCCGAACAGGCCGCATCCCTCGGAGACCTTGCCGAGCTTCAGGACCGCATTGCCAAGGATCCGCTTGATCTGCAGGCCCGCTTCGACCTGGCTCTTGGCCTCAACGGCAAGGGCAACAAGGAAGGCGCAGTCGACGAACTGATCGAGATCGTTCGCCGCGACCGCGAGTGGAACGAGGACGGCGCGCGCAAGCAGTTGCTGCAGTTCTTCGAAGCCTGGGGCTTCAAGGATCCGGCCAGCGCCTACGGCCGTCGCAAGCTTTCCTCCGTGCTGTTTTCTTGACGACCGCCGCAACTGACACACATTTAGGAAACAGCACGAAGCAGGCAGTCATGCTGCGATAACGAAAACAAAGAAGGCATTGGAATGCAGGCGGGAAATGCCATTTACGAGACCATCGCGGACCTGCCGCCGGTCCTGCCCGTGTTTCCGCTTGCCGGTGCGCTGCTGTTGCCCCGCACACAGCTGCCGCTGAACATCTTCGAGCAGCGCTATATCGACATGGTGGATGCCGCATTGGCCGGCAACCGCCTGATCGGCATGGTGCAGCCTTCACCCGACCGTCATTCGGACGATCCGGACAATCCGGCTCTTGCCAGCGTCGGCTGCGTCGGAAGGCTCACCAGCTTTCAGGAAACCGGCGACGGGCGATACCTGATCACGCTGCAGGGCATCACCAGGTTTGCCGTTGGGCGCGAGCTTGAGGACTACAGCAGGTTCCGCCAGATCGAGTGCGATTTCTCCGCCTTTGCACATGACCTCAAGTGCGGCCAGGGCGAGGAGGAAGTCGACCGGACGAGCCTTCTGAGGACCTTGCGCGACTATCTGGACGCCAACAACCTGGAAGCCGACTGGCAAAGCGTGTCGGAAGCCGAAACCGAGGTGCTGGTCAACGCCCTGTGCATGATGTGCCCCTACGGCCCGCAGGAAAAGCAGGCCCTTCTGGAAGCCCGCGACCTGAAGACCCGTGCCGAAACCCTGATTGCCATCACCGAAATGGACATTGCCCGCTCGCAGAATGACGGCGGCACCACCTTGCAGTGAGTGCTCCGAACATGGCGCTCCAACCTGAAAGACACTCCCAGATGACAGAACCGACCGAACGCCCGGTTGACCGCAAGCTGCTGGAACTGCTGGTCTGCCCCGTGACCAAGACCACGCTGGAATATGACGCGGACGCCAAGGAGCTGATTTCGCGCACCGCCAAGCTTGCCTACCCGATCCGCAACGGCATCCCGATCATGCTGCCCGATGAGGCGCGCAAGCTGGAAGGCTGAAGCCACCGGCCATCAAAAAACCCGGGCGATTGACCCCAGTCCCACACCTAATTGTGGGCTTAGACGAAAAGCTTAAGCCGAACCCCTTGGTCCAGCAGGGCTTTCAGGGTTCGGACATGCTTTGAAAATCTGAAACAAGTAGGAAACTGCGACTTGCCCGGCCCTGAAAACCGCCATTCGTTGCACTGGAACCGGACATTCGTCGCGACGTGCACGAACGGCAGCAGAGCTGGACAAAGCGGACCTGGGGTCAGAACGCAAGCAAGCCTGATGTGAAGTCAACATAAGGGAACGACTGGGTTTACCATACTCTGAAGACAACTTTGTGTGGTCTTCCCATGCCAACTCAATCTTGAGTGTGTATGATTGCGCGCATAGTCAGCCAAAGGGGTTTTGATATGCGTCTGTATTCGGTTCCCGTGCTCGCCCTCGTTTTGATCCTTGGCCTGGCCCTGCCGCTCAGGGCGCAAAGCACCGATCCTTGTGCCGCCCCGCCAAGCGTGGATTCCACGTTCACCTGCCTTTTCAACATCTTCCCTCGCAGCCAAGGCAGTGCAGACAACCCCAGCATCGGCTGGGCGTTGGCGCAGGTGGTGGCCAAGAACGGCGGGGCAGGCCCTATTGCCTCCGATGGTCCCTTGGTCATCGTGAATGGCTACGGTGTATTTGTTTATGACGGCAAACAGGCCTCCGCTGGCAAGCTGCTGGACCATGTGCTCACCCGCAACGACCCGGCCACAGGTTTCGTGCAGGCGACGGCGCTGTCGCACATTGGCCCCGCCCTGGCCTATCTTGCGGCGCTGAAGGCAGACAACTCTCCGCTCTTTGACAAGCTGTTGTCGGACCTCGAGACCCGCATCGCCCATGCTGCATCGCAGCTGAAGCTTGACCCTGACTGGATCAGCAAGCTGGAGGCGCCCTCCTGGAAGGAACGCCCGGACGAGATCAACGCCATGATGACCTATGGGATGTGGATGGCGCTGGATTATGTCCAACGTGTCCGTGCCGGGACGGTGAAGAATTTTGACGCCAAGTCGGTCGCGGAAGATTTCTACAATGGCGGTGACAAGCGCTATGAAGTGCCGTTCAACAACGTGATGATCGGCACCTTCATGCTGGCGGCACTCAACAGTGTCCAGGAGTTGCAAATGATGATCGCCAACAACACCGATACAATCAACTGGGCTGACGCCCGTGTTGTGGTGCACATGCCCATCGGCACCAATTATGGGGCGGGGCTGACCTTGTCGACCAACCAGCTTGCGGCGGCCCTGCCTGTCTTGAGCGACGGCAAGATCGGGGCAGAGAACATCCTGATCATGCCCTATGCGGTGGCCCCCTGCACGAAGGTTTCGGTGATCACACAGTGCCCGCTTGAAGTGTTTACCAGTGATCTCAATGCCGCGACTTACGGTTTTTATTCCCAGACCGCTTGGCTGGGTGTCTACAATCGCACCCAGATCGCGCGGAATGCGTTCTACAACGTCGACGACATTGAAACCGTGTTATCGAAGCAAATCCCCGGAGATTACCCGTTGACCTCGGCGGATGACATCGATGCCTTCATGATGCGGCTCAAGTATTCGCTGATCAACGGTGACCAGCTGCTGTCAAACTCGGTTGGGTTCTGGCTGCCAGGCGCGCTGAAAGCCAACGGGTGGGACACCAGCACGCTGAAAATTCCCGGCGTGAACGCCGGGTTCCCGAAGGGTGTCAAGCGATACCCCAAGCCGAAAAGCTAGAGCATCCTGCGGTCAAGGGAACTGCGGTGAATGCCATAACCGCCATCGCTGCGGTCGCTTTGTATCGGTCTGCAGTACCGCGCAGACTGCGCCGCCGATCTTGATCCTCCAATTGCCGTACGGAGTGGTTTCAGCATGCTGGAACCGTGGACTAATAAAAGCCGAGGGCCTTGAATGGCGAGTGAGCGGACTTAGCTGCCATCTACATTGTCGCGGGCAACGTCCGCTTTCTCACTTCGACGAGGCTTGCTGGAACACCTCGTACTGCGCGTCGAATGCTCGCTTGTAGGCGGGTCGCTCTGCCGCACGCGCGATGTAATCCATAAAGATTGGATACTCTTCCAGTATTCCCGATCCCTCTAACCTGCGGATCGCGTGAACCATAAGGATATCGGCTGCGCTGAAAGGTCCGGCCAACCAGGTCGGCTCTCCCAAGGCGGCGGCGAGTTGATCCAGCCGTGTTCGGATGCGGTCATCGACCATGGCGAACCGTTCCGCTTGCCAACTCTTGTCGGCCTCGAAATACTTGACGTAGTCGCGCTCGATGATCGGAGGCTCAACCGTGTTCAGGGCAGCGAACATCCAGCTTATCGCCCGTGCGCGTCCTGCTCCATCGCCGGGCAGCAGGCCAGCGTGACGCTCCGCGATGTGGAACACGATGGCCCCAGATTCGAACAAAGCCACGTCACCGTCTTCATAGGTTGGTATCTGACCGAAGGGCTGGAGGGCGAGGTGCGCTGGCTGCTTCAATTCTTTGAAAGTCACCAGTCGCACATCATAGGACTGGCCGACTTCCTCAAGCGCCCAACGGACACGCATATCACGCGCAAGGCCGACACCTTTGTCGGGAGATGATTTGAATGCGGTGATGGTGGGCACGGGTTCTCCAACGCGAATTTTGGATGGGTGCGTTTAAGAAAAGTCTCTTACAAAGCTGACTTTGCTGCAAAATGCAGCATTGGTCAAAGCGGGCTCAAACCGGCCATGCCGCGGGGTGGAACAATCGACTTCACTGGCGCCGCTTACGGCCCTGAGCAGTCCTCCAACACCTATTGATTCAATGGCAGCTTTGCGCCCCCATTACTTTCGAAATGTGTACCCATTTCCAAACCGAACACCGCACTTTTCGGAATTGAATTCTTGAAGATCAGTTCATTTGCGGCGTGCAGACAGGGCAATCGCAACGCCTGAAACACAGATCAGCCCCATCCCGGCCAGGCTGAACACGCCAGGGACATCTCCGAAGAACAAGAATCCAAGTCCTCCCGCCCACACCAGATGGGCGTAGTTGACAGGCGCCAGAAGAGACGGCGGCGCTGCGCGATAGGCGGCTGTGAAGAGATAGTGACCCAGGGAATAGGCAACGCCCAGCCCAAGCATGACGACAAGATCGAAGGCAGCGATTGCAAGTCCGGACAATGAAGGGGCTGCCCACAAGCCAAAGACGACGGTGCCCACCCAAGCCGTATGGAACAACAGGGATATTGTGGTTTCCGTGCGCGAAAGCAAACGGGTTAGCAGGTGATAGGCTGTTGCAAGCCCAGCATTTATAAGGGCGAGGGTAACCCCAAACGCATCCAGACCACCTCCCGGCCTTACGATGATCAAGACGCCGGCAAAACCCAAGGCAGCCCAGATCCAGTTCCCGCGCCGGACAGGCTCGCCCAGAAATGGCGCGGAAAGAAGCATCACGACAAAGGGCGATAGGTAAATTATGGCGATGGTTTCACCGACGGGCATCAGGCGAAGGGCCAAGGCGAGCGTGAGGGAAGCAAGGGCCAGGCAACCACCCCTGCCTATGACAAGCCAGACACGGTTGGTTGCCCAAAGGCGGGCGCCCAGCTTCGGATAAACGAAAGCCAGCAAAAGCGCCGTGTTCAGCGCGTAGCGCACTGCCAGAATGACTTCGACGGGATAGCGGCCAGCAAGATATTTGGTGCTGACGTCTCCGAGCGCAAAGGAGAAGGTCGCTGCCAGTACCAATGCGATCCCGGCAAGTGCCGCACGGAGTGGAAGACCGGGTTCCTCCAAAGTGTTCACTGGCCCGAAAGCTTCAGGAAGGCTTCGGGGTAACGGTCGCCTTGCGCCTGGAAACCAGCAGAGAGTTGATCGACTTCCTCGAAATCATCGCTGGAGAGTTCAACGTCCAACGCGCCCAAATTTTCCTCCAACCGGCTGACACGGCGCGTCCCGAAGAGAGGCACGATCCACGGCCTCTTGGCCAGCATCCAGGCAAGTGCCAATTGCGCCGTCGAGATGCCGACACGTGTTGCAATCCCGGTCAGGCCTTCGACCAGCGAAGCATTTGCAGCCCGGGCCTCAGGATCAAATCGCGGGATGTTGCTCCGGAAATCCGCGCCATCGAGCTTCGTATCCTGGTCGATCTTGCCCGTCAGAAAACCCTTTCCAAGAGGACTGAAGGGAACGAGCCCGATCCCCAGGTCTTCGAGCACCTGGAAAACGTCCTGCTCCAGATCCCGAGTCCAAAGCGAATATTCGCTTTGCAGCGCCGAGACGGGAAAGACCGCATGTGCACGATGGATGGAGGCTGGCCCCGCTTCGGACAAGCCGAAATAGCGTACCTTGCCGGCTGCGGCGAGATCGGCGACCGTACCGGCAACATCTTCCATGGGCACGTTTGGGTCGACCCGGTGCTGGTAGATGAGATCGATGACATCGACGCCAAGCCGCTTCAGAGAGCCGTCAACCGCATTCCGGATCTGCTCCGGCCGGCTGTTTACGCCGCCCTTGTGCCGCCCGGTCTTTTGATCGATGTCCCAGCCGAACTTCGTGGCTATCTGGACCCTGCCGCGAAGCGGGCGAAGTGCCTCTCCCACGATTTCCTCGTTTGTCCACGGACCGTAGGACTCGGCGGTGTCAATCAGGGTGATGCCCCGGTCTACTGCCGCTCTGAGGAGCTCTATCAGGCCCTGGCGGTCGCGCAGTTCGCCATACCCCATGGCGCCGAGTGCCAGCGCGGAAACCTCAAGCCCTTCGGAACCAATCTTGCGTATGAGCATTTTTCCCTCCGATGATCGACACGGTATCATCTGCAGTTTAAATCGATAATGGGCATAATCTCGATTAGACTGATACTGGAATCGAATGAATGAGGCGCAATCACCTGGCTGACCTGAATGTCTTTCTGGAAGTGGTCGAACAGGGCGGCTTCACCAGGGCAGCGGCACGGCTTGGCACTTCTCAATCGGCCGTCAGCAATTCGGTGAAGCGGCTGGAGGCTGCACTGGGCCTGCGCTTGCTGAATCGGACCACCAGAAAAGTATCTCTGACGCAGGCGGGAGAGCGGCTCGCGGATGGCCTTGCGGTGCCGCTTGAGGAAATTGACGACCAGATTGCCGCCTTGAGCTCGCTCCGCGAGGAACCTTCCGGCCTGATCCGGATCGCAGCGCCTGCCCTGGCGGCGGAAACAATTCTTTGGCCCAGACTTTCGCCGCTTCTCGTCCAACATCCTGACCTGCGGATCGAATTGATTGTCGAAAGCCGTTTGACGGATATCGTGGCGGAACGTTTCGATGCGGGAGTGCGGCTTGGCGAAAGCATCGACCGGGACATGATCGCGGTGCGCATCGGTCCGGATCTTCGCATGGCACTCGTCTGCTCTCCATCCTATCTGGATGCCGTCTCGCCCCCGGAACATCCGCGGGATCTCGTGGAACACAATTGCATCAACCTCCGGCTCGAAACGCTCGGTGGATATTATGTCTGGGAATTCGAAAAGGAGGGGCGTGCGCTGAATGTGAGGGTCGATGGCCGAACAGCTTTCAACACGCCACGTTTATGCTGTGCCGCAGCCGTTGCCGGACAAGGATTCACTCTGTTGCCTGAAGACCACGTTCAGGAAGACATCGCCTCGGGCAGGTTGGTTCGTTTGTTTGAAGACTGGTGTTCGCCCTTTGCCGGCTACCACCTCTATTTTCCAAACCGGCGACAATCCTCCGCAGCGCTGCAATCCGTCGTAAAAACACTTCGGCTGCGTTGAGAGTCTGAATCGAAAAAGGGCGATGAGATTGTCGCGAGCCTCATGTGGCAAAAGCAATCCCTTGTTCGAACGACCACGATAACGCTCTCATCGAGTAAAGTAGCCAGTGTTCTTCCAGCCAAATTCCGGTCGTTCGACCACGCCGCAGCGAATGACAGCTCCCCGCCCTTAAAAGTCGTTGAGTGCAAAGCACCGAAGGTCTTGAACGGGCTCCAGGCAGACCTTCGCCGCAGACTGATCGAACGTCCCGTTGGGCCGGGAAGCGCCTGCGAGCCAATCTGGCGCGAATGTCTGCTTCGCTAAACGCTGGAGCCGTTTTACTTGCAACCACACTTAGGCTTAGAGGCCCGGCGATTGACCCGGGCTTTTTTATAACCTGTTGCGACCCGCCATCCCGATGCAAATGTGCGTGAAGCACTTGGGACGAAGAGGCCGGAGCAACCTATTGAAGCCCGGCACACCGGCCCGGGCCCTTCATGGTGAGGGCGTCAGTAGCCTCGGAACATCGGCAGGATGTTCAGGATGATCAGCTGGCGGACAAAGATGATCGCCAGCAGCAGGATCACCGGAGAGATGTCGACACCACCGAGATCGGGCAGGAACCGGCGGATCGGCCGGAGCGCGGGCTCCGTCAGATTGTAGAGAACCCGGCCAATGGAATTGATGATCTGATTGCTCGAATTGACGATGTTGAAGGCATAGAGCCAGGAGAAGATCGCGCTGGCGATGATCACATACGTGTAGAGTTCAAGGGCGAGCAGTATCACGTTGAAGAGTGCGGTCATGGTCCGGTCCGTTGCCGTTCGAAATCTGGTCTTGCCCTCATGTAGCTTCCTGACAGCCCTGCTGCAAGACGGCAGCGTCACCGACATTTGATTGTGCTTAAGCTTCGCACCAGCAACAGGGCGGTGCGGAAATGCAACAGTCCGGCAAAACCCTCTCAGCTTAGGGTTTGTGTAAGCCCTTCTCGTGCTATCTTCCTGCCAACGGAATTCCTTGTCGGATGGGGTTGAATGTTCAAGTTGATGACGCGCGCCGCGCTGGCGCTTGCTCTAAGCGCTGTGTCTGGAGCCGCTCTGGCGCAGAGTGGAGACCTGTCTGAGCAGGATGCGAACCGCCAGTTCGTGGTTGACCTCGGTGTCGGCGCCATTGTCCAGCCGCGTTACGAGGCTGCAGACTCCTATCTGGTCTACCCCTTCCCGATCGTTTCGGTCGGCCGCTTCTACTTCCCGGGCCTTGGCCAGGTTGTCGACGGCCGCCGCAAGTCCGGTGTGTTCTTCTACCCGTCGTTCAACTTCATCGGCGAACGCAAGGCCAGCGACAGCACCGATCTGACCGGCACCAACACCATCGACTGGGCGCTTGAACTCGGTCTCGGCGGTGGTTTCCGCACCGAGCATTTCCGCGCTTTCGCCGAACTGCGTCAGGGCATCAACGGGCACACGGGCCAGGTTGGTCAGCTCGGCCTCGACGGCATCGTCTATCCCGCTGAAAAGTGGGAAGTCAGCTTCGGTCCGCGTGCGGGCTTTGCTTCTGACGAATACATGGACACCTATTTCGGCGTGAGCTCGACCGAAGCAGCCAACAGTGGTGGCCGCCTGACGAAGTTCAACCCGAGCGCCGGCTTCAAGAGCGTCGGCCTGGCAGCCCGTGCCAGCTACGATTTCAACGACGACGTCCGCCTGCACCTGCAAGGTGGCTATGACCGGCTGGTTGGCGACGCAGCGGACAGCCCGATCGCCAAGAACGGCAGCGAAAACCAGTTCAGCATCGGTGCCGGCGTCACCTACCGTTTCGCCTTCGACCTGTTCTAGGAAACCCGTTTCCGCAATGTTCAAGATGCTGCTGCACCACGTGTGGCAGCATTTTTTTGTTTCCGGTCGACCGACACGCCGGTTGATCCGCCTGTTCGGGACCTACATCCCGGGAACGCATGGAAGTTGTTCAGTTCAAGCCGGCTTGACCTGTCCTGCAGGCACGATCATTGCGCAACCCGTGCCTGCGTTTCGGCAAAGCCGGAACGCTCACTTCGCGAAGTGGCAAGTCGGATGGACGGAGAACCGCTCGGACGCACCTAGTAGGCGCAGGGGACGAGCTTGATGCCGTTCGGCAGCTTGGTGTTCTCGTCGCCGCAGGCACCGAGGATGCGGCTGGGGTCGAGATTATAGGCACCCGACAGATCCGCACCGGCGAGACGGGTACGGCGCAGAAGAGCGCCATCGAAATCAACGCCCTTCAGATTTGCGCCCGTCAGGTCCGAACTGACCAGCCGCACACCGGTGAAATCCGCCCCGGAAAAATTGGCGTTATGAGCCTTGACCCTGTCGAGCTTGGCCTGGCGCATGCGGGCATCCTGGAAGTTGGCGCCATTCAGGTCCACGCGCTCAAGGTTGGCATCGTCCATCTTGGCACCCTTGAAGGAAGCCGCGTCCGCAATCGACCGGGTCAAAAGGACATTGCGCATGTCCGCGCCGTCGAAAACGGCTCCATTTGCCTCAACCGTGTTCAGGTCCGCGTCCCGAAGGTCCGCATCCTGGAAATTCGATTTGTTCAGATTGGCTTTTTCAAGATCGACGGAGCGCATGTTCGCACCGGAAAAATCGCTGCCGGAGAAATCCGCCCGCTCGGCTTCCGTCCGCCGGAAATCGGAGCCCTTGAAGTTCGCGTCTTTCAAAAGGGCTTCCTTGAGGTCGACTTCCCGCAGATTGGCACGGCCGAAATCGCCGTTCTCAAGAACCAGACCACGAAGTTCCGCCAGCCGAAGATCGCAACCGGGGCAACCGCCCTTTTCCTTGATCTCGGCCATGCGCTCTTCGTCACTGCCAGCCTGTGCTCCACCGACTGCCACCAGCAGGGCCATGGCGCCAACGCAGCCTGCAAGAACCCGGGTCACCCTGTTTTTCATCGCGAATCCCTTTGCCAATCTCCACCTAAAGATAGGTCGCACTTGTGGCGGTTGAAGGACTGTATCCGATCAGAAGATTGAAAAAGTGAGAAAATGAGGCAGATCCGCTTCACATCGTGGCGATCCTTTGCCGCAGGGCGGGCATCATCGCCGGGAAGCAAGGAAGGGAGGGAAGAAGCAGGCGGGGTCGCGAGTGCCCACTCCTTCCGTCCATCTAAGCGCTGACGACGCACTACCTGACAATCAGCGTGCCAATCAAAACGCAAAAGCCTTGCCAATTTGTTTTCAAAGCCATTCAAACCAGATCTGGTTCCGCCAAAACTATCTGACACAAGATGCTGATTCCGTTTAGACTTTCTTCACATCTGCTGCATTGCAAATTGCAACGCCACCTGCAAACACGGCTAACAAAAGGTTAAGAAATTGAGCCGGACGCCCGTCAGGAAATCTCTTCCTTGACGTCGATGGTCGAGCGCTTGCCGATGTCGTCATAGTGCCGCTCGAGCCATTCCTGCGCAGTCTTGCGCCCAAGATCCTTGAGATCGGTGAGAAACGCCCATTCGGCGTTGAGTTTCGACGAGGCTTGCAGCGGCTTCAGCTCCCCGGCGGAGATCCGGTGCATGTTGACCTTCATGTATTCCTCGCTCGACAGCTTGCCTTCCTCGATCAGGCGCGTGACGAAGTCGATGGCCCGGAGCTCGCGAAGGAGCGTGGAATTGAAGGTGATCTCGTTGAGCCGGTTGACGATCTCCCGCGCGGTCTTCGGCACCTTGCGCCGTTCGATCGGGTTGATCTGGATGAGCATCACATCCGGCGTGTCGGTGTCGTAGAACAGCGGATAGAGCGGCGGATTGCCCATGTAGCCGCCATCCCAATAGGGCTCGCCCTCGATTTCCACCGCCTGGAACACCTGCGGCAGACACGCGGATGCCATCACTGCATCCAGCGTGACTTCCTTTTCGCTGAACACCCGGATCTTGCCGGTGAAGACGTTGGTTGCCGAAACGAAGATCTTCATGTGTTCGCATTGGTGAACACGGTCGAAATCGACGGTTTTTTCCAGGACATCGCGCAGCGGATTGGCGTTGAGCGGATTGAATTCGTAAGGCGACGCAAACCGCGTCAGCACATCGAAAAACAGATAGCTGGGGGAATGATCAAGGCTCCATTCCCCCAGGAACACGTCCAGCGGCGAACGCTGGATCGGGCTGTATTTCGCCTGCCGGCTGACCTCGTACCAGAAAGCTTCCAGGCGCTCTCTCGCACCGTCTTCGCCGCCGTCCTGCATGCCGCCGGCAAGCACCACCGCATTCATGGCACCGGCCGACGTGCCGCTGATGGCGTCGATCTTCAGCCGCTTGTCTTCCAGGAACCAGTCCAGAACGCCCCAGGTGAAGGCGCCGTGTGCGCCGCCACCTTGAAGGGCAAGGTTGATCTTCTTAGGCGCGGCCATGACGGCTCCCTTGTTCCGGTGGTTCGGCGACGGTCGCGGGCGGGCATCAGCCCGCACCGCGAGCAGCGTGGATCAGTGAGCGGTCCAGCCGCCATCGATGGGCAGGATCGAACCGGTGATCGATGATGCCGTATCGGAGCACAGGAAAACCGCATAGCCTGCCACCTGTTCGATGGTCACGAACTGCTTCGTCGGCTGCGCGGCCAGCATGACGTCGTTCTTGACCTGCTCTTCGGTCATGTTGCGCGCCTTCATTGTGTCGGGGATCTGCGCTTCCACCAGCGGTGTCCAGACATAGCCCGGGCAGATGGCGTTGACGGTGATGCCCTGCTGCGCGACTTCCAGCGCCACGGTCTTGGTGAGACCGGCAATGCCGTGCTTGGCGGCTACATAGGCGGACTTGTAGGGCGAGGCGACCAGCGCGTGGGCGGAAGCGGTGTTGATGATCCGTCCCCAGCCCTTGGACTTCATGCCGGGCAGCGCGGCACGGATCGCATGGAAGGCAGACGTCAGGTTGATGGCGATGATGGCATCCCACTTGTCGACCGGGAATTCATCGACCGGCGAAACGAACTGGATGCCGGCATTGTTGACCAGGATATCGACACCGCCGAATTCCTTTTCCGCATCGGCGATCATGCCGGCGATCTCGTCGCCCTTCAGCATGTTCGCCGGCGAATAGGTGCAGCGCACCCCGAAATCCGCCTCGATGGCGGCCCGGGTCTTTTCGATCTCATCGGCATCACCCAACCCGTTGATCACGACATTGGCGCCTTTTTCCGCGAAGGCGCGGGCGCATCCGAGCCCGATGCCCGAAGTGGATCCGGTGATGACGGCGGTTTTGTTGGCAAGCATTTGGGATCTCCCTTGATCGGCGGATCATCGGCCGGGAGTGTCCGGCCATCCGGAAACGGATCGTTGAAAGGCTTGGCCTCGTTCTGCCTTCCACGAAAGGCAACAAGGCGTCAGAACAGAAAATTTCAGGCACACATTCGACCAGTTGTCGCCGCACTGCAACATCGGAATGATGAAATTTGATCCATGTTGCCTTCATCAGCGCCGGTTCATGCGCTGCGCCCCGTCAAGCGCCTTGCGTGCACGGGCCCTGGCGGCATCCCGCGTTTCCTCCACTTTGGAAAGATCTTCCTGTCGAAGTCCGAGTTGCGCGGCAAAGCGTTCGCGGATCAGGCCGTAGAAGGTCGCATGCAGGCTGGCAAACGCCCAGACCAGGATCAGCATGGTGCCCATCGGAAAGACCGCAGAGCGGATCTGCTGCCACAAGACGCTGGCAGGCATCAATCCATCGCTAACGCCAAGAACGACCGCCCAGATGCCGACCAGGAAACCTGCAAGCAGGCTCATCACCAGCGCCGCAAAGGCCATGGCCCAGCCAAGCCCGGACGTTGCCCGCCAGCTTTCCTTGAGCGTCAGCGGATCGTCCACCGCCGATGCCGGCAGCACGACGGAAAAGCGTTGCACCACCATCAGTGCAACGAACGGTGCCAGAAACAGGAGCAGCAGCCCGATGCCCGCCGTGACCGCGGCCAGCAGCAGGGAAACAATCACCAGCGGTATCAGTGACAGGGCGCCGATCAGGCTGAGGACGATCTGGTTGAGAATGACGCGTATGTTGCGCGCCCCGAAGGTGACTGGAAAATCCCGCGCGTCGATCAGAATGCGCCGCACATAGGCAATGGCAATGGAAAAGCCGACCAGCAGGTTGGCAATGGCGGCCAAGGCCCTGAGCGCGCCTTCGTCGGCAGCGGCGACCGGCTCGGTCATGTAGGAAACGGTCTTGAAGCCGCTTTCCGGCATCAGCGATCCGCCGATGGCGAAATTCAAGGCGACCAGAAGCAGGATATAGGCCCACCCGGTTTTCAGAAGCGTCCCGAAATTATGCTGCGCCAACGACAGCGAACGTTCCAGAACGGTGAAAAACATGGTCGGCTCCGGTTGCTTGCAACGGCCGCAGGATACGCGATTCAGGCCGGCGCACCAGCCCCCTCCGGCCGTTCCATCGCAATCCGGTAACCCGCCGTCAGGATCGAGATTCCCAGCACGGTAACGATGATCTGCACCAGCACGTTCAGCACCAGGATCTTCATCTGGATGAGGGCTGCCGGCAGGCCGCCGGACAGAAGACCAAGAAGATACTGCAGCCCCTCGCCAACGGCGACAAAAGGCAGGATCAGGATAAGTGCGGCCAGGAACATCGGCATGCCGAGGCCTTTTCCGAACTGAAGCATCTGACTGAAGCCGAGCGGTCGCTCAACGGCAACGGCCGGCAGGCTGAGGTTCAGGCGGAACAGGAACGGGGCGAGAATGAATAACGCGACGATCCACAAAACCACCGTCATGGCGGTGCTGTTGAACAGGCTCGACAGCACACCAATCACCAGCCCCGCGGGCAGCACGACAACGACCGCGGCCAGCGACAACAAGAGCATTTGCCCGATGAAACGGAACTCGACAGCGCCAACGCGAAAGTGCAGAGGTCCCGGCCGCTCGTTCAGCAGACCGAACCGGTGCCAGGCGACCGAAATGGATGCGGACGACAGCAGGGCAATCACCATGGTCGTCAGCAGCAGCAGGACCGTCGTTCCGGAAATATCTTCAGGCGCGGTCGCCTCATTGATCTGCGCGCCATTCGCCAGAATGAAGAGAGACAGCACAAACTGCAGGAGAAACCAGCCACCACAAACCTTGAACACGGTTTCCAGATTGCCAAAGACAATGGAAACAGAGTCCGACAGCAACCGTTTCAACATGCAGCACCCTCCATAACAAGACGGCCGACGGTTAGGACCGGCCCATGCAAGCTCATAGCGGGCTGAAAACCATGTGGCAACGTCCGCGAGCCTGAAGATCGACCTGCCTTTGCCGCGGCTCTGCCATTGCCCTTTTTTGCCGCACGCCCTAATCATGCGCTGGAAAGTCGGCCCCAGTTCCCTCATATGAGGGGCAAACGCTCAAAACCCGTTGGTTCCTGTGATGATCGATGATTTCGCGAAAGCCCTGCCCCGCCGCTCCTCCGTCGGTGTGAAGGTCGGCAATGTGATGGTTGGCGGCGATGCACCTATCGTGGTGCAATCCATGACCAATACAGACACGGCGGATGCCGATGCAACCGTCGCGCAGGTGGCGGCACTCGCCCGTGCCGGGTCTGAAATCGTGCGCATCACGGTGGACCGTGCAGAAGCTGCGGCCCAGGTGCCACGGATCAAGGAGCGGCTGGAGCGGATCGGCATCACGGTGCCGCTCGTCGGCGACTTCCACTACATCGGCCACAAGCTGCTGACCGACTATCCCGACTGCGCCGCAGCGCTCGACAAGTACCGCATCAACCCTGGCAACGTCGGCTTCAAGGCCAAGCGCGACACGCAATTCTCGCAGATCATCGACATCGCACAGAAGCACAACAAGGCGGTCCGGATCGGCGTCAACTGGGGCTCACTCGACCAGGAGCTTCTGACGAAGCTGATGGACGAGAATGCCGAAAGTGCAAATCCGGTTTCAGCAGCGGCCGTCATGCGCGAAACGATTATCCAGTCCGGGCTTCTGTCCGCCGAGCGCGCCGAAGGCCTCGGCATGGGCCGTGACAAGATCATTCTCTCGGCCAAGGTCAGCCAGGTGCAGGACCTGATCGCCGTTTATGCCGATCTCGCCCGTCGCTGCGACTATGCCCTGCATCTCGGCCTCACCGAAGCCGGCATGGGCACCAAGGGCATCGTTTCGTCCGCCGCTTCCATGGGTATCCTTTTGCAGCAGGGCATCGGCGACACCATCCGCGTGTCGCTGACACCGGAACCGGGCGGCGACCGCACCCGCGAGGTGCAGGTGGCTCAGGAGCTTTTGCAGGTGATGGGCTTCCGCGCCTTCGTGCCGGTGGTGGCCGCCTGCCCCGGCTGTGGCCGCACCACGTCCACGGTTTTCCAGGAACTGGCCCAGGACATTCAGGACCACATCCGCGTGTCCATGCCCAAGTGGCGCGAACAATATCCGGGTGTTGAAAGCCTCAACGTTGCCGTGATGGGCTGTATCGTCAACGGCCCGGGCGAATCCAAGCATGCCGACATCGGCATTTCCCTGCCCGGCACCGGCGAAACCCCCTCGGCGCCTGTCTTCATCGACGGCGAGAAGGTCATGACCCTGCGCGGGCCCGGCATTGCCGACGAGTTCAAGCAGATGGTTCTGGACTATATCGAAAAGCGCTACGGCACCGGCAGCAAGTCGTCCTCCGACGCTGCCTAACCCCGGAAGGAACACGACCCCATGATGCAGCCGGGCGCTCCCGAGCCACAGAGAAAGCCGGTTCTGGTGATCACGTCACAGGTGGTGCGCGGCGGTATCAGCGGCCGCGGACTGACCTTCGCGCTGGAGCGGATCGGCCATGATGTCTGGTTTCTGCCGACCATCCTGCTGCCCTGGCATCCGGGACAGGGCAAGGGCACCCGCATCGTTGCCCCTGCAGCAGACTTCACCGCCATTGTTGAGGATCTTGCCGCATCCCCGAAACTGGCCGAAGTCGGCGCGGTGATTTCCGGCTATCTCGGCAATCCGGAACAGGCGGCCGCCATCGCGTCACTTGTGAAGGCGGTCAAGACCCACAATCCGGATGCGCCATACCTGTGCGATCCGGTCATGGGCGACCAGCACGAAGGCAGCGGCAACCTTTATGTGCCCACGGCAACGGCCGAGGCAATCCGAGACCAGCTGGTGCCCCTGGCCGATGTCGTCACGCCCAACGCCTTTGAACTCGGCTGGCTGACGGGCCGCGAGATCGACAGCGAAATGCAGGCTCTCGCCGCCGCCCGGGTTCTCGGCAACGAGCGCGTGATGGTAACCTCTTCGCCAGCCCTGCGCCGCAACGCCATTGCCAACCTTCTGGCAGGCCCGCGTGGCGCCGTTGCCGCCGAACATGCTTCCATCGCCAATCCACCGCACGGCACCGGAGACCTGATTGCAGGCCTGTTCCTGTCCAACCTTCTGGCCGGTCAAAACGACGAGGAAGCCCTGAAACGTGCGTCGGCCTCCGTTTTTGAACTGGTTGCCCGCAGCGTGCGCAAGGGCGCGGACGAATTGCTGTTTGCCGAGGAGCAGAACTCCGTGGTGAAGGCAATGGCCCTCGTCACCTCGCGCCGGGTTCTGGAAGCAAAGGCCCGTGCCTGACGGGGCAGGCACAAGGGTTGCCGGTGTCGACGGCTGCAAGGCCGGCTGGGTTGCGGTCATCCGCAATCTGGAAGACCCCGCCGATCTGGATCTGATCGTCTTTCCGACCTTCGCGGATATTGTCGGACACACCCCGCATCTTGCCATTGTCGCTGTCGACATGCCCATCGGCTTGCCGGACCGCATCGGCCCTGGCGGTCGCGGCTCGGAAAAGGCTGCTCGCAAACACCTTGGCATGCGCCAATCCTCGGTGTTTTCCGTGCCCGCCCGCCCCGCCGTTTATGAAGTCGATTACCTGAAGGCCTGCAACACGGCACTCGCCACGTCCGACCCGCCGAAAAAAGTCTCCAAGCAGTGTTTCTTCCTGTTCCCGAAAATACGGGAAATCGACGCCCTGATGACACCGGAGCTGGAGACACGCGTCCACGAGGTGCACCCGGAACTTGCCTTCTGGCGCCTCAACGGCGGAGCGGAAATGAGCCTGCCCAAGAAGGTCAAGAGCCGCGCCAACCCGGCAGGCCTCGACCAGCGGCGGGACCTTCTCGTCTCCAAGGGGTTGCCCGGAGAGTTTCTTGACCAGAGCCCCCCGCGCGGCTGCGGACGCGACGACCTTCTGGACGCCGCCGCCAACAGCCTGATTGCCGAGCGGATCTTTCGGGGAGAAGCGGAACCGTTTCCGAAGGACTTCCGCCGCGATGAGCGCGGCCTGAGGATGGCGATCTGGGCGTAATGCGCCCGCGTTGTCCATTTTCCTGCTTTTCCTGAAAATCCTTCAAGGCATGCCCCACCCTTCCCTTTTCGCCAAAACCTGCTAAAACGCGCGCCGTTCCCCAAAAGGGAACCACCGGTCGCAGCCTACCCGGTGCCAGCGAAAACAAGGGACCACATCGTTGAAAACACTTGTCATCTGTTCCGGCGGATTGGATTCCGTCACCCTTGCGCACAAGGTTGCGCGGGAACACGAGCTGATCGGCCTCGTATCTTTCGACTATGGCCAGCGCCACAAGAAGGAGCTGGACTACGCGAAGGCCTGTGCCGATGAGCTGAACACCGAGCATATCCTGATCGACATTTCCAATATCGGCCGCCAGCTGACCGGCTCGGCGCTGACCGACAACGTGGACGTACCGGACGGGCATTATGCCGAGGAAACCATGAAGATCACCGTTGTGCCGAACCGCAACGCGATCATGCTTTCCATTGCCTTCGGCATTGCCAGCGCGCGCGGTGCCGAAGCGGTCGCGACCGCCGTCCACGGCGGCGACCACTTCATCTATCCGGACTGCCGTCCGGCCTTCACCGAAAGCTTCGAGACCATGCAGCGCCACGCGCTGGAAGGCATGGGCGAGATCAGCCTCTTCACGCCTTACGTCCACACCTCCAAGGCGGACATCGCCGCCGAGGGATTGAGGCTTGGCGTCGACTATCGCAAGACATGGTCCTGCTACAAGGGCGGCGAGGTTCACTGCGGGCGCTGCGGCACCTGCGTGGAACGGCGCGAAGCCTTTCACCTGGCCGGTGGCATCGACCCGACGGTCTACGCAGACGAAGCGTTCTGGAAGGAGGCGTGCAATGTTTAGGATCACCAAGGAATTCCACTTCTCCGCCAGCCACCAGATCCTTGGCCTGGGAGAAGACCACCCCTGCGCCCGCCTGCATGGCCACAACTATGTGGTCCAGGTGGAGCTGATGTCGGAAGAGCTGAACGGCATCGGCTTCGTGCGCGATTACCGCGAACTGTCCGAATTCAAGCGCTTCATCGACGACACGCTCGACCACCGGCACCTGAATGACGTGCTCGGCAATGATTGCGTAACCGCCGAGACCATGGCGCGCTATTTCTACAACTGGTGCCGCCAGCGCTGGCCGGAAACCTCGGCCGTTCGCGTGAAGGAAACGCCGAAGACCTGCGCCGAATTCCGTCCCCTCGTCTATCCGGGAGCGCGTGCGGCATGAGTATCGAACAGATCCGGGTCAGCGAAATATTTGGCCCCACCATTCAGGGCGAAGGCGCCCTGATTGGCCAACCCACCGTGTTCGTGCGCACCGGCGGCTGCGATTACCGCTGCTCCTGGTGCGACACGCTGCATGCTGTCGACAGCGCTCATCGGGACGAATGGTGTCCAATGACGCCGGAAGCCATCCTGATGCAGGTGGAGATCCTGTCCGGCGGCAATCCGCTGACAGTGTCGCTTTCCGGTGGCAATCCGGCGATCCAGCCGCTGGGTGGCCTGATCGAACTCGGCCGGAAAGAGGGCTACCGTTTCGCGCTGGAAACGCAGGGCAGCCTCGCCAAGGACTGGTTTGCCGATCTCGACGTCCTGACGCTGAGCCCGAAACCGCCGTCCTCGGGCATGACCACCGACTGGCAGCGCCTGGCGGAATGCGTCGAGGCCGCAGGGCCTGAGACACAGACCGTCCTGAAGGTCGTTGTCTTCGACGAGGCGGACTATGCCTTCGCGCGGGACGTCTCAGACCGCTACCCGCATCTCAGCTGCTTCCTGCAGCCGGGTAACCACACCCCTCCGGCGGCAGCCGACAAAGATGCCACCATCGACATGGCCGGCATCATGGAGCGCATGCGCTGGCTTGTGGACCGGGTTACCTCCGACAGATGGTACGCAGCCACCGTCCTGCCGCAGCTTCACACGATGATCTGGGGCAATTTGCGCGGGGTTTAGGAACCGGCCTCTCCGGTGTCATCCCGGCCAAGCGTAGCGCGTGCCGGGACCGGGAAGCCAACGGTGTCGCGAGCAGAATCGACAGGCCTTCGCCTCCCCGATCCCGGATCTTCGTCCGGGATGACAACGGAGAGGAAGCTTTTCAAAACCGCTCCCTCATCCTGAGGAGCCGCTCCAGCGGCGGCTCGAAGGATGGGCGGCACGCACAGAACAAGCGGCCCATCCTTCGAGACGGACCTGACGGCCCTCCTCAGGATGAGGGCGTAGAGAAGCGAAAGCCCAAATTTTGGGTCTTTGCGAGTTCATTCAAGAACACGGAGCCCATCCACTGACAGCGCAAAAGCGTGTCTCCGGAACAGGCTCAAAATCAGGAGACAGTCATGTCCGACAAGAGCATCTACGAGAACCTGACCCAGCTCGGGTCTTCCACCGAACTTCCCGATGATCCCGACAAGGCGGTTCTGGAAAAAGTGCCGAACCCGCAGGCTGGCACGGGCTACATGGTCCGCTTCGTTGCCCCGGAATTCACCTCGCTGTGCCCGATTACCGGCGCGCCGGACTTCGCTCATCTGGTGATCGACTATGTGCCGCGCGATTTCCTGGTCGAGAGCAAGTCGCTGAAACTGTTCCTCGGCTCCTTCCGCAATCACGGCGCCTTCCACGAAGACTGCACGGTTTCCATCGGCAAGCGCCTGGTCGACCTGCTCGATCCGGAGTGGCTTCGCATCGGCGGCTATTGGTATCCGCGCGGCGGCATCCCGATCGACGTCTTCTACCAGACCGGCCCCGCTCCGGTCGGCGTCTGGATCCCCGACCAGGGCGTCGCCCCCTATCGCGGACGCGGCTAAGGCTAACGGGCTACCTTCGCGGATATGGCGATCCCGAGGTCCGGGCTGGAATTCGGAACCATCGATCAACGCCAGGCCGCACCCCACCCGGAAGTGTCACCCCGGGCTTGACCCGGGGCCCACTCATTTCCAGAGCCTCAAGACTTGCCCAAGGCTCAAAGCGACTGCCTGAACGCAATAGAGGTTTCCGAGCTCGCCGTGATGGGGATTGGATCCCGGGTCAAGCCCGGGATGACATCTGAGGGTGGGGCGAGCCTCGCTTGCCATCCGCTTACCAGAACCACCTGTTGTTCCGCGCAATCGGTACACCCGCCGTCCGCCCCGCGATCCTTCCGCCTGGCTGGCTGCCTTACTCCGGCACCGGCAGGTTCAGGCCAAGGGCTTTTTCGATCACCTGGGTGGTCACCATCTCGAAAGACGGGGCCTTGCTGTCGTAGATCGCCTTGACGATGAAATCGTCACTGCGGCGGACATAGTAGGTGTAGCGGTTTTCCGTGACCATGCCCTGGCTGACGGTGATATCCGCTGCGACCACCTCCACGGCCTCACCCTCCAGCTCTTCCTCGCTGCAGGCCGCGTTGCGGATTGTGGCTGCGTTCGTTTCCTTGTCGGCACGTGCCTGATCCGCGTTCTGGCCGGTGTCCATCTCGCGGATCTTTTCCCAGGTCGACCCCTGGTCCGCGGATTGGTAGAGCACGTTGCCGTAGCCAAGCACCCACGGGCCTTCCGGTGAGGTTGGCACGGTCAGATAGTGATCCTGCGACAGGTAGAAAAAGTCATTGGTGGTCGGCGGCGCGCCCTTAAAGGCGGTGGTCACCTGGGTCTTGGTCGGCGTCGTCTGATCGAGTTGCAGATAGAGTTCCGTGAAACGATCCTGACACGGGTCAGCCAGAGCGCTCTGCATAGAGCCGGCAAGAAGAAAAAGAACTGCGGGCACGCGGTATTTCATGAAAGCCCCCATGGAAATGAATTTAAGAAATCGGCCGAAATCACCGGCCATTCCCATGGAACACTTTTTCCTGCCGCCAAACAATCACCTCGTTGGCTTCAACGTCCCGTCCTGACCCGCAAATGCAGCAGGGCCGCCCGATCGGTATCGATCGGGCGGCCCCAGATTGCGTCTGTGTTCTGAATGAACGCAGCTAGCTCTTAGAAATGAACCGACCGTGCGTCGAGCGGCTTCTGGTTCGGCGGAGCGAACTTGGTCAGATCGATCCCTTCGACAGCCGCCTTGTACTCGTCGAGGCTCGGCGTCCGGCCAAGGATGGCCGAAAGAACCACGACCGGCGTCGAGGCCAGCAGGGATTCGCCCTTTTTCTCGGAGGAATCTTCCACGACACGGCCCTTGAAGAGGCGCGTGGAGGTTGCCAGAACCGTGTCGCCCTTGGCGGCCTTTTCCTGGTTACCCATGCAAAGGTTACAGCCCGGACGCTCAAGGTAGAGAATGTTCTCGTATTCGGTGCGGGCGGTGTTCTTCGGCGAGTTGTCGTCGAATTCGAAACCGGAGTATTTCTGCAGAATGCTCCAGTCGCCTTCTTCCTTCAGCTCGTCGATGATGTTGTAGGTCGGCGCAGCCACCACGAGCGGTGCCTTGAACTCGACTTTCTCGTTGGTCTTTTCGAGGTTCTTGAGCATCTGGGCGACGATCTTCATGTCGCCCTTGTGCACCATGCACGAACCGACGAAACCCAGATCGACCTTCTTCTCGCCGCGATAATAGGAAACCGGGCGGATCGTGTCGTGGGTGTAACGCTTGGAGACATCCTCGTTGTTCACGTCCGGGTCGGCGATCATCGGCTCGTCGATCAGGTCCAGATCCACCACGACTTCCGCGAAATACTTCGCGCTGTCGTCCGGCATCAGGGCCGGCTTCTCGCCGGAGCGGATTTCGGCAATGCGTTTGTCTGCCTTGTCGATCAGGCCCTGCAGAACCTTGTTGGCGTTGTCCATGCCCTTGTCGATCATGATCTGGATACGGCTCTTGGCGATTTCCAGGGATTCGATCAGGGTGTCGTCGTTGGAGATGCAGATGGAGGCCTTGGCCTTCATTTCCGCGGTCCAGTCGGTGAAGGTGAACGCCTGGTCGGCGAGCAGCGTGCCGATGTGCACTTCGATGATGCGGCCCTGGAAGACGTTGTCGCCGAACTGCTTCAGCATCTGTGCCTGGGTGGCATGAACGACGTCACGGAAGTCCATATGATCCTTCATGGTGCCCTTGAAGGTCACTTTCACCGATTCCGGGATCGGCATGGTTGCTTCGCCCGTGGCCAGTGCCAGCGCAACCGTGCCCGAATCCGCACCGAAGGCAACGCCCTTGGACATGCGGGTATGGCTGTCGCCGCCGATGATGATTGCCCAGTCGTCGACGGTAATGTCGTTCAGCACCTTGTGGATCACGTCCGTCAGCGGGTGATAGACGTCCTTGGGATCGCGTGCGGTGATGAGGCCGAACTTGTTCATGAAGCTCATCAGCTTCGGAATGTTGGCCTGTGCCTTCAGATCCCAGACCGAAGCGGTGTGACAGCCGGACTGGTAGGCGCCGTCGACGGTCGGTGCGATCACCGTTGCCGCCATGGCTTCCAGTTCCTGGGAAGTCATCAGGCCGGTCGTGTCCTGCGAGCCGACGATGTTGACCTTCACACGAACGTCGGAACCGGCATGCAGCACCTTGCCTTCCGCAACGCCGACAGCGTTCCGGTTGAAGATCTTCTCGACTGCCGTCAGGCCCTGGCCTTCGTGCGACACTTCCTTGTTGGGTGCGAACACCGGCGGCATCTCGATGCCGAGGGTTTCCGCGGCAAAGCTCTGCAGCTTCTTGCCGAAGACGATGGCGTAGGAACCACCGGCCTTCATGAACTCGACCTTCTGCGGGGTCAGCGCGGAAGCGACATCGGCCAGTTCTTCGTCACCGGTATCGTTGTAGAGCTTCTTGGTCTTGGTGTTGATGGTCAGCACCGTGCCGGTCTCGACGGAATACTTCTGTTCCAGAACCGGGCTGTCGTCATTGTTCAGGATCGGCTTGCCGTTTTCGTCCAGCTTCTTGACCCAGTTCTTCAGGTCAATGCCGATGCCGCCGGTCACGCCGACGGTGGTCAGGAAGATCGGTGAAATGCCGTTGGTGCCGGCAACGACCGGGGCAATGTTCACGAACGGAACATAGGGGCTGGCCTGCTTGCCGGTCCACAGGGCGACGTTGTTGACGCCGGACATACGGGACGACCCCACACCCATGGTGCCCTTTTCGGCAATCAGCATGACGCGCTTGCCCGGATGCTGCAGCTTGAGCGCTTCGATTTCCTTCTGGGCCGCTTCGGAGATCATGCACTTGCCGTGCAGCTCGCGGTCGGAACGCGAATGCGCCTGGTTGCCGGGGGACAGAAGGTCGGTGGAAATGTCGCCTTCGGCGGCGACATAGGTGACGACCTTTATTTCCTCGTCGATGTCCGGAAGCTTGGTGAAGAACTCGGCCTGAGCGTAGCTTTCCAGAACATCCTTGGCGATTTCGTTGCCGGCCTCATAGGCGGCCTTCAACCGATCCGTATCGGCATCGTAGAGGAAAACCTGCGTCTTCAGGACTTCAGCAGCGTCCCTGGCGATCTGGGCATCGTCGCCAAGAGCCAGGTCCAGCAGAACCTCGACGGAAGGGCCACCCTTCATGTGGGACAGGAGTTCGAAGGCAAACGCCGGGGTAATCTCATCAACAACTGACGTGCCGAGGATGATTTCCTTCAGGAACTTCGCCTTCGCGCCGGCAGCGCTCGTGGTGCCCGGCAGCGTGTTGTAGATGAAGAACTTGAGCGACTCTTGCCGGTGCTGATTACCGGTATCCTTGATCTGCGCGACGATCTCTTCAACGAGAGCGGCGTCTTCGATGGGCTTGGGATGCAGACCCTGGCCTTTGCGCGTTTCGATCTCTTTCAGGTAGTCTTCATACAAGCTCATGATGATCCCGGCGTCCTGGTGTTGTTTGAAGCCTGGCTTCCGGATCGCCGAGAGGTCTGGCGGGCCGGGACAGGCTAGCTGAGCGGCGTTTTAATTCAGTATACAATGGTATGCAATATCTTCCCATCCAATAAATGATGTCTATATACCGGTTGGCGCATCTGCATGCACCCAAGATCGCATTTTCGAATTTCCGAAGGTGTTTTCTGGCTTCGATTTCCGGACGACGCCGTTTCAAGAGGCTGAAACTTCAACCGAAGTCTCGACAACGGCGACGGCGTCGTGTCTGGTGGTCGCAGCCAAAGATTGCTATAGGTGCGGCGCATCAATTTGCGGCGGCGACTGAGGGAGAGGCTCTCATCGTATCCGCGCGGAAGGATGCCGGATGACAGAGCGCTGCAGCTCCGTTTCCGGAGCCTTGAGAGAGTATGCCAGGCACCGGTGCACACACGGCCCGGGCCTTTTGGACAATAAAGGAGATCGCACGTCGTGACCCAGTCCCTCGACAGCTTCAAGTGTAAGAAAACACTGACCGCCGGCGGCAAGACCTACACCTATTTTTCCATTCCCGAAGCGGAGAAGAACGGCCTCGAAGGTGTTTCCAGGCTGCCGTTCTCGCTGAAGGTGGTGCTTGAGAACCTGCTGCGCTTCGAAGACGGCCGCACGGTGACCAAGGCAGATATCCTTGCCTGCGCCGAATGGCTGAAGACCCGCAAGTCCGATCACGAGATCTCCTATCGCCCGGCCCGCGTGCTGATGCAGGACTTCACCGGTGTTCCGGCCGTGGTCGACCTTGCCGCCATGCGCGATGCTGCCGTGAAGCTCGGCGGCGACCCGGAGAAGGTCAACCCGCTGGTTCCGGTCGACCTTGTCATCGACCACTCGGTGATGATCGATTATTTCGGCACCAAGGACGCCTTCAGGCAGAACGTCGAACTGGAATATGAGCGCAACCGCGAGCGCTACGAGTTCCTGCGCTGGGGCCAGTCCGCCTTCAACAATTTCCGTGCCGTCCCCCCGGGAACCGGCATCTGCCACCAGGTGAACCTGGAGTATCTGGCCCAGACCGTCTGGACCAGGGACGAGGACGGTGAAACCGTCGCCTATCCCGACACGCTGGTCGGCACCGACAGCCACACCACCATGGTCAACGGCCTGGCGGTTCTGGGCTGGGGCGTCGGCGGCATCGAGGCGGAAGCCGCCATGCTCGGCCAGCCGATCTCCATGCTGATCCCGGAAGTCGTCGGCTTCAAGCTGACCGGCAAGTTGAACGAGGGCATCACCGCGACCGACCTCGTGCTGCGCGTCGTGGAAATGCTGCGCCAGAAGGGCGTCGTCGGCAAATTCGTCGAATTCTATGGCCCCGGCCTCGACAACCTGTCGCTGGAAGATGCGGCCACCATCGCCAACATGGCGCCGGAGTACGGCGCGACCTGCGGCTTCTTCCCGGTCGACAAGGAAACCCTGAAGTACCTGGAAGCCACCGGCCGCGACAAGGACCGCGTCGCCCTGGTTGCCGAATACTCCAAGGCACAGGGCATGTACCGTTCCGGCGGCGAGGAGCCGGTCTTCACCGACACGCTGGAACTCGACATTTCCACCGTCGTTCCGTCGATTTCCGGACCGAAGCGCCCGCAGGACCGTATCAATCTTGCCGATGCCGCAGCCGGTTTCGCCAAGACCATGACGGACGAATTCAAGAAGGCGGGCGAGCTGTCCAAGCGCGTTGCCGTTGAAGGCAAGGACTACGACATCGGCAACGGCGACGTTGTGATCGCCGCCATCACGTCCTGCACCAACACCTCCAACCCGTCCGTTCTGATCGGTGCCGGCCTCGTGGCCCGCAACGCGCTGAAGAAGGGCCTGAAGGTGAAGCCATGGGTGAAAACCTCCCTGGCGCCCGGGTCCCAGGTCGTGACCGACTACCTAGAAAAGGCCGGCGTTCAGGACGATCTCGACGCGCTCGGCTTCACGCTGGCCGGCTACGGCTGCACCACCTGTATCGGCAACTCCGGTCCGCTGGACCCGGCGATCTCCAAGGCGGTCAACGACAACGACCTGATTGCCTGCTCGGTGCTGTCCGGCAACCGCAACTTCGAAGGTCGCGTCAATCCGGACGTGCGCGCCAACTACCTGGCCTCGCCGCCGCTGGTGGTCGCCTATGCCCTTGCAGGCAACCTGAACATCAACATCACCGAGGATCCCCTCGGAGAGGATCAGGACGGCAACCCGGTCTACCTGAAGGACATCTGGCCAACCACGGAAGAGATCACCGACCTCATCCGCGCCTCGATCAACGAGGAGATGTTCCGCACCCGCTATTCCGACGTCTTCAAGGGCGACGAGCACTGGCAGGGCATCAAGGTGGAAGGCGGCCTGACCTACTCCTGGCCGGTGTCCTCAACCTACGTCCAGAACCCGCCCTACTTCGAAGGCATGACCATGGAGCCGAAGCCGCTTCAGGACATCGAGAATGCGGCGGTCATGGGCCTGTTCCTGGATTCGATCACCACCGACCACATTTCACCGGCCGGCTCGATCAAGCTGGACAGCCCGGCTGGCAAATACCTGTCCGAGCACCAGGTCGCCCAGAAGGACTTCAACTCCTACGGCTCGCGCCGCGGCAACCATGAAGTCATGATGCGCGGCACCTTCGCCAACATCCGCATCAAGAACCAGATGGTTCCGGGTGTCGAAGGCGGCGTCACCATGAAGGACGGCAAGAAGGAATGGATCTACGACGCCTGCATGGAATACAAGGAAGCAGGTGTTCCGCTGGTCATCTTCGCCGGCAAGGAATACGGCACGGGCTCGTCCCGTGACTGGGCCGCGAAGGGCACCAACCTCCTTGGCGTGCGCGCGGTCATCGCGCAGTCCTTCGAGCGTATCCACCGCTCCAACCTGGTCGGTATGGGCGTCATCCCGCTCACCTTCAAGGAAGGCGAAAGCTGGCAGTCGCATAACATCACCGGCAAGGAACGCGTGACCATCAAGGGCATCGCCGACATCCAGCCACGCCAGATGATGGACGTCGAAGTCACCTATGAGGACGGCACCACCAAGACCATCGAATGCCTGTGCCGTGTCGATACGCTGGACGAGCTGGAATACATCAAGGCCGGCGGCATCCTGCACTACGTGCTCAGGAACCTCGTGACGAGCTGAGGGCCGGCTTTTCAAGTCAGGTGAGATCGAAGCGGGCCCCGAGGGGCCCGTTTTTTTGGATACCCCCCCAGCGAGTCATTCCGGACAAGTGCAGCGAAGCTGCGCGCTGATCCGGACCCCAGCGCATGCTTCGCGCCGCAGGCGCGTCTTTTTTAAGTGTCGGATGTTTGTTTGAGTTTGCGCTCGCTTTCGCTCACGCTGATTCACTGGATCCCGGATCGGGCCATGCAGCTACGCTGCAGACCGTCCGGAATGACCAGCCGAGAGTTAGTCGCCTGGCCGCGGACCCTGCAGGGCGCTTTTGTTATTTGCCACTGGTGGAAAAGTCCGTCAGGCTCAACCTCAGGCAGTTCCGGAGGTTTACTCATGCCAGATACCAAACCACCGCATCTCTCCAATATCGCTCCGGTCTTTCCGGTTTCCGACCTGAAGGCCGCCGTCGCCTATTACCAGAACAGGCTCCTGTTCGAGAGCCGGTTCGAATGGGCGGATACGGAGGCCGAGCCCGTCCGCTATGCCATTTTGTGCCGGGACCATGTCGAATTGCATCTGTCGGCCGGGGCCGGACGGCATCCGGCGACGGCCTATTGCTTCGTGGCCGGGATCGACGGCTATTACACCTCGGTGACAGAAGCGGGCGCCGATATCGCCGAGGCGATCATCGACCGGCCCTGGGACATGCGCGAATTCGGCGCAAGGGACCCGGACGGGAACATGCTCTATTTCGGCGAACATCTGGAGCGGATCGGGCAGTGAATGCCCTGGGTAAAAACGGGGAGCGAGACCCTGACGGAACCCTGGCAGCAGCTGTCGGTTGCGAAGCTCAGACCGAGCCGCTAATAAACCCGTCATGCGCCGATTTTTGATCGTCTGTTTTTTATTGATCCTTTCAGGGACGTTGCTCCCCTCATATGCACAAGAAGCCGTTCAGGAACCGCTTGAAATCGGCGACTCGGGCACGGAATACCTGCGCGCAATCCGTCTGCGCGGGATCGATACGGACGTGGCCTATTTCGACCCCTCCGCACCGCCACCCAAACTGGACACCACCCAGGAGCCGCCGAAACCTGCGGCGGATCAGGCAGACCCGACCATCGACAACCGCTGGATTCCGGGCCTGATCGTAGGCGGCATCCTTGTTGCCGTTGCCTATTTCTTCCTGCGCTTCGGTGGACGGTTCACGGTGTCGCTAGGCCGTGAGGCCGGCAATCCCGACAGCACCCGCCCCCGAATCCGCGGACAGGCCCCGATCTGGGCGGAAAAACTCGCTCCGCTTGACGAGATCCTGCGCATGGAAGACCGTCAGAGGGCCCTTGTGCTGCTGACGCAAAAGGTGCTGGCCACCGCCATTGCAGCCAACGGCATCCTGATGCAGCGCAGCTGGACGGCACGCGACGCCTTGCGCCAGTTGCCCGAAAGCCAGGCAAGGGAACTGCTGCGCAAGCTTGTGACCATGGCCGAACGAGTGCAATTCGGCGGCAGGAACGTCAGCGAAGACGAGTTCAACGACCACGTTGCGAACTGCCGCTACCTGCTGGGTCCGGAGGCGGCATGAGCGAGAGTGCTGCAAATACGCGGCCGAAGGGCCCGAGCCTTGAAACCGCCGTCATCGCACTGATCTGCGTCGCGGTTCTGATTGCCGGCTGGTACATCCTGTCCCAGCGCCAGCAGGTCTTGCGCCGCTCGCCCGCCGGGCTGGACGGCCTGCAGGTCTGGCTGGCGACAAATGGGGCCAGTGCGCAGAATTTTGCCGGCGGCTGGCTGATGGACCAGACAGCGGTCGGCCTGCTTGTGGTACCGCTTTACGATACGCTGCCGGACAGCGAACGCAGCAGCCCCCGTACCAAGGAAGAACTGCTGCTGCAGCAGGACGAATACGATCTGGCGACCGCGGTCGTCCTGGAAAAGGCCGAGCGCGTTCCAACCCTGCTTGTGCTGCCGAAATGGCGTAGCGGCATGCGCCTGACAGGCCTTGCCCACCCTTTCCTGAAGGTTGAGGCGGACCGTCTTCAGACAATCGTCAACAAGGTGACCGGCACCAGCGGCACGAAAATTGCCGCCGCAAGTCGGCCCTTCTCCGACTTCCGGTACCAGTCACAGCAAGGCGAGCCCTTGCGGGCGGAGATCTACGCCGCCCAGACCTTCGCCAACGAGGCCTGCCGCCCGATCGTCGGTGACACCGGCGCAATGCTGCTGGCCGATTGCCCGCTCGCCAATGCCGGTGACGGCGAACAGGATCGTATTCTGGTGCTGTCCGATCCGGACCTGATCAACAACCACGGCCTGCGATTGGGCGACAATGCCAAGATTGCCCTCGATGTCCTGACCGAAAAGGCCGGCAGCCGAAATATCGTCATCGACTACAGCCGCTCCTCTTGGCTGCGCGATCCCGTGAGCGAACCCAAGCGCGAGCGCACCTGGGAAGATCTGCGCCGTTTCTTCGGACCGCCCTTCCTGACCCTGTGGCTCGGCACAGCACTGTTGCTGGGGCTGGCGCTCTGGCGCAGCTTCATCCGCTACGGCCCCATCCGCGACGAAGAGGCGGGACCTGGCGCCGGCAAGGATCTGGCGGTCCAGGCGCGCGCTAGGCTGATGCGGCTTTCCGGGCAGGATGGCGCTCTCATTCGCGAATATGCCACCGCCCGTATTTCGGCGACGGCCTCTGCCCTGTTCGGTCCGGCCCATGCCCGCCACTATGCCGGGGAAGACGCCTTCCTGACCTACACCGAACGCCGGCATCCGGCCCTTGCACCGCGCCTGCGCGCGATCTTGGCCGACATACGAAAACTGCCTGCCCGGCTTCCGGCCACGGAAGCCATCCAGCAAATCGACCAATTGGAACAGGTATTGGAGCAAATAACCCATGACGCTTGAAGCGCTGCGCGAACGGACCGATGCCTTGCGGACGGAGATCGGCCGGACCGTACTCGGTCAGGACGACATCATCGACCTGTTGCTGATCGCCTTGTTTGCCCGCGGCCACGTGCTGCTGGAAGGCCCTCCCGGCACCGCCAAGACGCTGCTTGCCCGCAGTTTCTCGGCGGCTCTGGCACTCGATTTCGGCCGTATCCAGTTCACACCGGACCTGATGCCCGGCGACGTGCTCGGCACCTCGATCTTCGATTTCCGCACCAACGCCTTCGTGCTGACCAAGGGCCCCGTGTTCTCTCAGGTGCTGCTGGCCGACGAAATCAACCGCGCCCCGCCCAAGACCCAGGCCGCCCTGCTGCAGGCCATGAGCGAACGCATGGTCAGCATCGACGGCACGGATCATTCCCTCGGACGGGAATTCATTGTCGTGGCAACCCAGAACCCCATCGAGCAGCAGGGCACCTATCCCCTGCCGGAAGCCCAGCTCGACCGGTTCCTGTTCAAGCTGGTGATCGACTTCCCGCCCGAAGACATCGAGATGGCGATCCTGCGCCAGCACGCGGACAAGCCGCTGGAAGCCGGCATGGAAACCGCCACACTGTCCAAGGTGCTCGATTCCACCACCCTTGAGGAAACAAGGGCGCTGGTCGACAGCATCATCCTGAAGGATGACATCCTCGCCTATATCCTGCGCCTGATCCGCGCGACCCGCCAAAGTTCCGAAATCGCCTTCGGTGCCTCGACCCGCGCGGCCGACGCACTGGCAAGTGCGGCACGGGCAACGGCGGCGCTCAATGGACGCGATTACGCCATTCCCGACGACGTCAAGCGTCTGTTCGTGCCGGCCCTCCGCCACAGGATCGTTCTCGGCCCGGCGGCGGAAATCGAAGGCCGCAGCCCGGCGCAGGTCCTGGAAAACATCCTCAACCAGATCGAGGCTCCCCGCTGATCCGGCCGTCTAAACGACTGCTCGCCTTTGGCGCATTGGCTCTGGCCATCTCGGTGATCACGGTTGTCACCGGGGGCGCTGCGCGTGAAATCGGCGCGGTTCCCTGGATCGTGCTCGTGCTTCTGGTCGTCATCGACATGGCCATGTCACTCCGGCGACCGCAGAACCTGACGTTCGAGGCTCCGGCGGAGGTATTTGTCGGCGAGACGGCAAAGCTTCAACTGGAACTTGCCCAGGCGCCCTTGGCCCTGCGAGCGAAACTGGACTGGCCGGAAGGCCTTGGCGGCGACGCGGAATTCGCGTTTGCCCCGGCGGCGGACGGCAGCTCGCGGGCGGAGGTTGCCTGCCGGGCGATCCGGCGCGGCATCTGGCGCGTGGACCATCTCTGGCTGTCCTGGCACTCGCGTCTCAAACTGCTGGAGTTCGTGCCGAAACTGGCCGTCGGGGCGGAAATCCGCGTGGTCCCGAACATCCGCATGGTCCAGTCCGGGCAGATCACCACCACCGTTCTGTCGACGCTTTACGGCGTGAAGGAAAACCGCGCTGTCGGTGAAGGATCGGAATTCCAGCAACTGCGGGATTTCGTCCAGGGCATGGACATCAAGACGATCGACTGGAAGCGGTCGGCCCGACGGCGTTCCCTTGTCGCCAAGGAATTGCGCGCCGAGCGCAATCACCATGTCATTGTCGCACTCGACAACGGCTATCTGATGCGCGAGGAGATCGGCGGCCTGCCGAAGATCGACCACGCTGTGACCGCAGCGCTGGCGACCGCCTGGGCGGCTGCCATTGGCGGTGATCTGGTCGGTTATTATTCCTACGACGTCAAACCGCGCACCTTCTCCGCACCCGCTCCGGGCAGGACGGCGTTTGCACGGCTGCGCAGCTGGACGGCGGAGCTTTCCTATGTCAGCCGCGAAACCAACCACACCCTCGCGCTCACCGAATTGAACGCCCGGACGCCCAAACGCAGCCTGCTGATCATCTTCACTGATTTCGTCGACACCACATCGGCCGAATTGCTGGTGGAAAACATCGGCATCCTGGCCAAGCGGCACCTGCTGATTTTCGTCGCAATCCGCGATCCCGACCTTGAGAAGCTGGTGGAAACGGCACCGGGAGATCTCGATGGCGCGGCCACGCTTGTTGCCGCCAACCAGGCACTCAATGAACGCCGCCTGGTGTTCGAAAAACTGTCCCGAATGGGCGTTACCATCGTCGACGCCAAACCGAATGCCGTGACCGCGCGGCTGATTTCCGCCTATCTTGAGATCAAGGCCCGGGAGCTGATCTGATGGACACACAGGATCTGATGCGCTCCGCCCGGTTCCGAAAGGAGCGTGAAGCCGACTGGCAGAGGCTGGAAACGCTGGTTCGCAAGGCCGAAGGCCAGGGCCTTCAGCATATGGAATTCGCGGAGACCCGCGACCTTGCCTCTCTCTACCGGCAGGCGACGACCTCGCTGGCGATTGCGCGCGAAATCTCGCTCGACAAGGCCCTGCTCGGCTATCTGGAAGCGCTCACAGCCCGTGCATATCTGTGCGTCTACGCCCCGCAGGAACGGCTTGGAGGCCTGCTGGAGCACTTCCTGAGGGAAGGCGCGCCACGGGCAATGCGCCGGTCCTGGTTCTACATTCTGATCGGCTTCCTGTGCATGGCGCTCGGTGCCCTCACGGGTTATCTGCTCTATTTTGAGAACAACGACTGGTTCTACGTGATGATGCCGGCCGAACTTGCCGGCAACCGTGGGCCGGACGCGACCACGGAATCCCTGCGCTCGGTCATCTACGGCACCGACCAGGCAAGCGGGCTCGGAGCATTCGCGACCTATCTGTTTTCCCACAACACCCGCATCGCGATCTTCGTTTTCGGTCTTGGTGTCTTTGCCTGCGCCCCTGCCGTCTTGCTGACATTCTATAACGGCCTGTCGCTCGGTGCCTTCCTCGCCCTTCACGTCGACCGGGGCCTGGGTCTCGATCTCGTCGGCTGGCTGTCGATCCATGGCGTCACCGAAATCTCGGCCATCTGCATTGCCTGCGGCGGCGGGTTGCAACTGGGGGCCGCGGTGCTTTTTCCAGGTGACAGATCACGCAGCGTTGCCTTGCGCGAAGCCGGTCGCGATGCTGTGAAACTGGCGATTGTCGCAGCCATCATGCTGGTGGCAGCCGCACTTCTGGAAGGCTTCGGCCGGCAACTGGTGCAAAGCCTTGAGGCCCGGCTGATCATCGGCTGGGGGATCGGCGCGCTCTGGCTGTCCTGGTTCCTGTTGGGAGGCCGGAGCCGGCGATGAGAGTGCGTTTCTGGAAACGAACCAAGACCGACCGGCCACCGGCGTCAACGCTTGTGCCGCCGGAGGGCGTTGCACTGACGCTGCCCATCGCGGGTGTTGGGGTGCGCTTTTCTGCCCAGCTCATCGATATCATCCTGACCGCGATTGCCGCGACCTGCCTGGTGATCCTGCTCGCTCTGATCAACCTGACGACACCGCAGACACTGATGGCCATCGCCGCCCTGCTGTTCTTCCTGATCCGGGTTCCCTACTATGTGCTGGCCGAACTGGCCTGGAACGGCCAGACCCTCGGGAAACGGCTGATGAAGATCAAGGTGGTTTCCCATGACGGCGGACCACTGACCGCCCGCGCTCTTGTCCTGCGCAACCTGATGAAGGAGGCGGAGATCTTCCTGCCCGGGACGCTTCTGCTGACGCTGGATTCGGCAACGCCGCTTGCCTCGCTCGCCGCTTTTGCCTGGGTTGCCATGTCGCTGATGATCCCCCTGTTCAACCGCTACCGGCGCCGGCTGGGCGACATGATGGCAGGCACCCATGTCATCCACCTGCCGGTACCGGTGCTTTTGAAGGATCTGGCCAGCGAGACGGTCGCGACCGGGACTGCACGCAAGAAATTCGTCTTCCTGTCCCATCAGCTCGACCACTACGGCGCCTTCGAACTGCAGACACTGGAAACGCTGCTGCGTGGCCAGAATACACCGTCCGGAGCCGAAGCTGCCCACCAGCGGAACGCCACCCTGGAAGCCATCGTGGAAAAGATCCGCAAGAAGATCGGCTATGCCGCTCCGGTTCCTCCGGTGGATCGTATGCCGTTCCTGCAGGCGTTCTACAACGCCCAGCGGGAACATCTCGAGCAACGCCAGCTGTTCGGCGACAAGCGGGAAAACAAGCACTACGCCCAATCCGGTGAGGAAAAATAGACCTTTCGCCCTCTCCGGCTCCAGTCATCAAGTGGATCAGCCAGATTGCAGAAACAGGATAATCATAGCCTCAGAGCCTATTTCCTTGATCGGGTTGGCCAGTCCGAGGGGTCGCAGGGGCGCCATGTCCGGCAGTCACTTGGGATCGGCGCGCTGATAGGAACCAGTTTTTCCATCACGATCCGGAATCTTGTGCCGGTGCTTGCGATCGGTTTTGTAGTCAGCCTCCTGGGCGCTCTGCTGGCTGGATCGCTTGTCGGCGTCGATGCCGCGCTCAATCTGGAAACGGACGACACCAGCGACCTGGCCGGCCTCGTCGACCTTGCGACGGCCTTTGTCGATGTGATCGTTTTTGCCGTGACTGCGGCCTTTCTCGCCCAGCTGACCTATGACGCCCGGTTGAACCGCCCGGTCTCGATTTCCCGCTATTTGCTCCCGGCCCTCAAGGCCAGCGCACCGATCTGCCTGCAAAACGGGCTGTTGGTCGTCATCTTCGTGTGCATTGCGCTGCCGCTGGTCTTCATCGCAATCTTCGTGAATACGACCCTGATTTCCATCACGGCGCTTGCGGTTCTTCCTTTTGTCGCCCTGTGGGGATGTTCGGTCTTCTCGGTTCTGGCCCCCGCTGTCGTCATTGAACGGATTGGCTTCAGCGGCATGAGCCGCAGCTGGGCGCTGACGAAAACCTATCGTTGGCAGATTGCCGGCGCACTGCTGCCGGTCTGGCTTTGCTCGCTGGCTGTCACGATTGCCGGCGCTTTTCCAGTGGAGCTTCTCGCCCGTGAGGGAAGTTACGTCTGGGCCCTGCCCGTCTTTGCCGCAACCAACGCGCTGGCAAGCGGACCGTTGGCAATTCTTGCCACGTTGGTTTACGCGCGACTGCGCGAAATCAAGGAAGGTATCAGCGTTGACCAGGTCGCCGATGTCTTCGACTGAGTGTCAGGAGGGTTGAACTTCCGCGCTCGGCCCCGCTTGTGACCTGCTGCAGAAGGATTTATGGTGAAAAATCGCAAGAGTAACTGTCTTCGGCAGAGGGCGGGCAAGATGCTCATGCGATCGGGATCTACCGGTTTTCGGACAGTCCACGGCTTCAGGCGGATGATCGTCGCTCCTCCCGTTTGGCGGGCAGCGTTCGTCGGTATGTGGGCTGGAATTAGATAACCACTTTTGAAAAAACTATTGGAAGTTTTACGGAGCAATTGAATGACCGACACGACCCTAAGCCAGCCCACGGCCTCCCTTGGCGTTGGCTCCATCATCGGCGAGAGCTTCTCGATCCTCCTCAAGCATTTCATTCAGGTCGTCATCGTAGGCTTCGTGCCGAACCTGATCGGCTTCCTGATTTCCGGCCTGCTGGTCGGCTTCGGTGCCGCACTCGGCATCCAGCCGCAGGAGTTCACCGGCCCTGGCAGCGCTGTTGCCAACGTGCTGTCAATCCTCGTCAGCATGGTGGTCTATTCCATCACCACCGCGCTTCTGGTGCAGCTTGCCTATGACGCGAAGCTGTCGCGCCCGGTACAGCTTGGCCGTTACTTCGGTCCGGCCCTGAGTGCTGTCGTGCCGCTGGCGATCCTTTCGATCGTCGTCTCGATCCTGGTTGGTATCGGCCTGGTCCTGCTGGTCGTTCCTGGCCTTTGGGTCTATGCGGTATTCGCCGTCATGGCACCGGCCGTGGTGATTGAACGCGCCGGCTTCGGCGGTCTTGGCCGCAGCAAGTATCTCACCAAGGAATACCGCTGGCCGATCCTGGGTGCGCTGGTACTGGCCATCATCTGTGCCACCATCATCAACATCGTCGCTCTGTTCGTCGTCGGCCTCGTGGCCTCGGCCGGCAGCATCGGCATGGTCATCGGCATCATCCTGTTCGCTGCCATTTCCACAGTCGGCGCAGGTTTCCTGAGTATCCTTGTCGCACTGATTTATGCGCGCCTGCGTGAAATCAAGGAAGGCGTCAGCGTCGACCAGATCGCATCTGTGTTCGACTGATCGCCCTGCAACGCGGGCAAACCGCGCTGCTTTTTGAAATTGTCCGGCAAGCGGGTCCGGACACCAAAGCACCCGGGGCAAGCCCCGGGTGTTTTGTCTTTGAGCAAAGACAAGGCGGGGAATTTTCCTTGCATCATAACAGTGCGGCCAACTAACAAGGTTCAACCCAACCTGCCGCCGGAGCATTCCCCTGAGACTGATTGCCGAAAACCTGACCATCGATCGCGGCGGACGCCGGGTGTTTCAGGACCTGTCCTTTGATCTTCCCTCCGGCACGGCGCTGGTCGTGACGGGCGCGAACGGCATCGGCAAGTCGTCGCTGCTGCGGACGCTGGCAGGTCTTGTCGCGCTGGCTGGCGGCACGCTTCGGCTGGAACAGGGAGAAACCGACCGGTCACCGGCTGAACACGCCCATTATTTCGGCCATCAGAACGCAGTCAAGGCGGCGCTTTCCGTGCTGGAAAACCTGACGTTCTGGCAAGGCTTCACCTCACCGGTTTCGGCATCTGTCTTTGGCGCAACGGCAATGTCTCCCGAGGAAGCGCTTGATCTCCTCGGCATAGGCCACACGACAGACCTGCCGGCAGGATTTCTCTCCGCCGGTCAGACGAGGCGCCTGGCCCTTGCCCGGCTTCTGGTCACGCCCCGGCCGATCTGGCTGATGGATGAGCCGACATCGGCGCTGGACAAGGCATCGGAAGGCCAGCTTCTGGACCTGATGAACGGACATCTGTCCGCCGGCGGCATGATCATAACTGCTACCCACACCGATCTGGCACTTGCCAAAACCAAGATCCTGCATCTGCGCACCGCTGAACCCGTTTCGCTGCACGAGGAGGATCTGCCCGCATGAGTTCCTGGGCTGTTGTGCTGTTTCGGCGAGATCTTCGGCTGTCTGTGCGCGTCGGCGGCAGCGCGCTTGTCGGTGTGCTGTTCTTCCTGGCCGTTGTCACCGTCATTCCCTTCGGCGTCGGTCCGGATCTGAACCTGCTTTCCCGCATCGGTCCTGCCATCTTGTGGATTGGCGCGCTGCTGGCGACGCTCCTCGGACTGGACAGGCTGTTTCAGGCTGATCGGGAGGACGGAACGCTGGACCTGATGCTGATGGCCGGACGGTCGCTGGAACTGCTTGTGCTGATCAAGTGCCTGGCGCACTGGGTCGCAACGGGCCTGCCGCTGGTGATCGCCGCCCCCCTGCTCGGCATCTTTCTCAATCTCGACCCCGTCGCCACGGGAGCCGTCACGCTCACGCTGCTGGTCGGCACACCGGCCCTGACGCTGATCGGCGCCATCGGCGCGGCCCTCACCGTCTCGTTGCGCCGAGGCGGTCTTCTGCTGGCAGTGCTGGTGATACCGCTGGCCATTCCCGTGCTGATTTTCGGCGTCAGTGCCGCGGATGCCGCTATTCATGATCCCGTGCCGTTTCTGACGCCGTTCCTGATCCTGTGTTCGCTGTCGCTGATTGCGGCGGTGATCGGCCCGCTTGCCGCTGCCGCGGCGCTCCGGTTTGCAGGAGATTGACGGCAATTTGACACCGCGCAATGCACCCTGCGGCATACTCGTCCATTGAAGCGGACAACGCTCTAGATTAGAACGGTTCCATGGCAATTTGGGATTATGCAAATCCGACGCGATTTTTGAGGCTGGTCCAGGTGGTTCTGCCCTGGCTTATCGGCTTGTGCGTCATTGCGTTCGCCGCCGGGCTCTACATGAGCTTCTTCGTTGCGCCTGAAGATTATCAGCAGGGCGACACCGTGCGGATCATGTATATCCACGTGCCGGCCGCCTGGCTCAGCATGATGTGCTATTCCGTGATGGCGCTGTCCTCACTTGGCACCCTTGTGTGGAAACACCCGCTGGCGGATGTTTCCGCCAAGAGCGCGGCCCCCATCGGCGCGGCCTTCACCTTCATGGCACTCGTGACCGGATCGCTCTGGGGCAAGCCCATGTGGGGCACCTATTGGGTCTGGGACGCGCGACTGACGTCGGTCCTGGTCCTCCTGATCATGTATCTCGGCCTGATGACGCTGTGGCGCACGATGGAAGATCCGATCAAGGCCGGCAAGGCGGCAGCCGTGCTGACGCTCGTCGGCGCGCTGAACCTGCCGATCATCAAGTTTTCGGTCGACTGGTGGAATACGCTTCACCAGCCGGCAAGCGTCATGCGCATGGACGGCCCGACCATTCATCCGGACATTCTCTGGCCCCTGCTGGTCATGGCGATCGCCTTTACGCTGCTGTTCTTCGTGTTGCATCTGATGGCAATGCGTAACGAGATCCTGCGCCGCCGCGTGCGTGCCCTGCGCTTGCGCGCAGCCAGCGCTGCCCAGCCAGGCACAGCGGCAGCCACGGCTCAGCCTGCGGAGTAATTCTCATGGATCTAGGCCCACACGCTGGCTTCATCTGGGCGTCCTACGGCCTTTGCCTCTTCACGGTCATCGGACTGATCGCCTGGGTGCGCATCGACAAGGCCCAACAGGAAAAAGCCCTCAAGGACCTGGCAGCCCGGGGCATTTCCCGCGCCCGGCCGGCCGGTGAAGGAAAAGCAAGCTCATGACGTCCCACGATACCGGTGCCGGCCGACACGGGCAGCAGACTGCCAAACGCGGTTTCCCGGTTCTGGTGCTGCTGCCCTTGGTGGTGTTCGCAGCGCTCGCCGCCCTGTTCCTGTTTCAGCTGACCCTCGGCGGCGATCCGCAAAAAATTCCCTCTGCGTTGATCAACAAGCCGGCGCCGGAATTCGACCTGCCGCCGGTTGAAGGCCTCACCGATGGTGACACCGCCGTTGCCGGGTTTTCCCGTCAGGATCTCATCGGCAAGGTTTCCGTCGTCAATGTGTTTGCATCCTGGTGCGTGCCCTGCCGCCAGGAGCACCCGCTTCTGGAAGAGCTGGCAAAGGTCGAAGGCATCCAGCTTCTCGGTATCAACTACAAGGACAAGCCGGAAAACGCGCGCCGCTTCCTGGGCAGTCTCGGCAATCCGTATCAGCGCGTCGGCGCTGATACCGGTGGCCGCACTGCGATCGAATGGGGTGTCTACGGTGTGCCGGAAACCTTCGTCGTCGATGGCGAAGGCACGATCCGGTATAAGTTCATCGGTCCGCTGAGCCCCGAAAGCTATTACGACGTCTTCCTGCCGGAACTGCAGAAGATCATGGACGGCAACAAATCCTGATCTTGCCAACCTTGTGGTGCCTGCCTGTCACCTGCGCAGGCCATTGTCCCCGCTGATTGTTTGCGGTGACAACGGCGAACCGGCCAAGCCCCATTTACAAATCGCCACGGGGCCGTTCTAAAGTCCGGATCATCTTTTTCAGCCGATTCCGGAGAGGCCCGTCTTGAAAGTACTTGTGATCGGTGGCTGCGGGTTCATCGGGTCTCATGTCGTGGACAAGTGCCTTCAGCAAGGCCTGTCGGTGCGGGTCATGGACACCCGGCCGGAACTGTATCGGCCGCCGCTTCCCGGTGTCGACTACGTCTTCCACAGCCTGTCCGATCATCACCGGCTCGCCGACACCCTGTCCGGTGTGGATGCGGTGGTGCATCTGGCCAGCACGACCGTTCCCTCGACCTCGAACCTCGATCCGGCCGCCGACATCTCCGGCAACCTCGTTCCCACGGTTCACCTTCTGGAAGCCATGCGGGCAAGCGGAACGAGGAAACTCGTCTTCTTTTCCTCCGGTGGCACAGTCTATGGCATCCCGACAAAGGATCCGGTGCCGGAAGATCATCCGCTGAACCCGATCTCATCCTACGGCATCGTCAAGCTGGCGATCGAACAGTACCTGCGCATGGAACAACAGCTCCACGGGCTCGAGTTCGTCGCCCTTCGTCCGGCGAACATCTATGGACCGCGCCAGGCACAGGTCGGCCTTCTGGGCGTGATCGGAACCTATCTGCGCAAGGTGGCGGAGGACGCCCCCATCGAAATCTGGGGGGACGGCAGCGTCGTGCGCGACTTCGTTCACGTCGAAGACATTGCCGACCTGTGCCATCGCGCCCTGATCTCCGGCGCGTCCGGCAGCTTCAACGCCGGAAGTGGTGAAGGCACGTCCATCTCGCAGGTCGTCGACATCATCGGCCAAACCACAGGGCGCACCCTGGAACCTGTCTACAAGCCGGGCCGCAACTTCGATGTGCCACGGGTGGTGCTGGATATTGCCAGGGCACGAGCGACATTCGGCTGGCAACCTGCCGTTCCCCTGCGGCGCGGCATCGGAGAAACGTGGGAATGGGTGAAGCAGCACAGCGCACCTTGATGTGCCGTTGGCGCGGGAACCTGCAGAAAATCTTCGACTGACTGAATCGGACCCGCCGCATCAGTTCATTTACCCATAATAAAATCGACGCTGGCATAGATTTCCCGGAAGCCTGCGGTCATTAGTGTCCCTGGGTTAATTGAGGGGATGATTTGCGCATGAACGTGACCGACGGCGCGGCAAAGGTTCGACTGGAACAACTGACCGGACTGCGCTTCTTCGCAGCCTTGCTGGTATTTGGCGTTCATTTCCGCTGGGATACCAGCGGCGACTTCGTCAAGACAATCGCCGAACAGGGCTATGTCGGCGTCTCTTTCTTCTTCATCCTGTCCGGCTTCGTGCTGACGCAGTCCTACAAGACGAGAATCCTTGCCGGCACGATGTCCTTTCGCGACTACTTCCTGCTGCGCATTGCCCGTCTGACACCTCTGCATTTCCTCACAGGATTGCCGTTTCTCTATTTCTCGATCATGCAGGTCGAGGCGATCTACTCGGAAGAATTCAGCGTCATCAAGACGGTTCTGAATTTGACCTACCTGCAGAGCTGGATTCCGGTTTCCTCGATCTATTTCTCTCTCAACGCACCGTCCTGGTCGCTGTCGGATGAAATGTTTTTCTATGTGTGCTTCTTCGGCCTGGTTGCGTTTTCACCGCGAAAGCTTGTGGCGGTCACACTGGGGCTCGGTGTGGTGGTGTTCGTTTCCGCCCTGCTGGTTCAGGTATTCCTGGGCGATGTGATCTTCTTCGGCAAATACCCGTTCTCGCATTGGCTGTTCTATGTCTTTCCCGGCTTCCGCATTCTGGAGTTTCTGGTCGGCATGGTTCTGCATGAGGTCTGGCGTCGCGGCGTCCGGCTGCCCGGCGCAGTGCAGCCACTCAGCTATCTTCTTCTGTTCCTGGCGATGTGGCTGGCACCGGATGTCCCGGATCCCTTCCGCTATTCCCTGTTCTACCTGCCGGTCATCACACTGTTCTTCTATGCACATCTGACGGAAGGCGCCGCACTCACAAGGGTGTTTTCAACCCGCCCGCTCGTGCTTCTCGGCAATGCCTCTTTCGCCTTCTATCTTGTGCACCAGCCGTCGCTTCACCTGATGAACATCTTCCTCAGGCCGTCCATCCCGGCGGATATCGTTTTCTTTCCGGTATCGCTGTGCATCACGGCAGTGTTTTCGATCTTCCTCTACCGCATTTATGAGATGCCGGCGGAGCGGGCGCTGAAATCATGGGTCAAGGGAAAGCGGTCCGCACAAACACCGAACGAGGCAACATCCTGACGCACCAAATTCCGCGTCTCGCTGCGGCGAGCCGCTTAACATAATCTCAATGCTGACGACGGATTATTGCGGCGAACCGGCCAATTTCAGGCCGGATACCGCCAGCCGCCACCCGTCAGATTGGCGCCAACCATGAGTATTCTTGTTGCTTTCCGAACTCGTCCTTTCAGCCCTGACTGATGTGATCCTTGCCTGCGAGCTGTTTTTTCTCGCCGGCCTGAGCCTGCGTCCGGGCATTCAGACCTTCTCACCTGCCTGGATCTGGAGCCTGACACTGGCATTGATCGGGCTTGCCTCGATGCTGGGTGCCATTGACCACGGGTTTTTCGAAACAATCGGTCACGAAGCGCACCGTCCGCTTGTGATCGCAACGCGCATCGTCATCGTTCTGGGCAGTCTCAGCATGATCGTCGCGGCCAGCTTTCAGTACCTTTCCTCGCCGCTGCGCCAGGGATTTGTGGCTGCCGGCGTGCTGGGCGCACTCTGGCCAGTCTTCATGATCCTGACCTCCGACGATTTTCTGTCCGTGATCCTCTATTATTCCGCTGGCCTGATATTCCTGCTGGTGCTGAGCGTTGTCCGGTTCCGCCAGAACAGGGGAACGCTGCCGATGATCGCCGGCATCCTTCTCACGCTGGGCGTATCAGCGATGATCCCGATGCAGAGCCCGGGGTTCTGGGGTCTTGGCCTCTATGGCAGCTACCACGTCCTGCTGATGCCGATCGTCGTGCTTCTGTTTTTCGGCGGCCGCTGGTTCAGGACCACGAGGTAGGGTAACCCCATGCGCACGGCTTCCATCCCCGTTGAAGAAAAGGTCCAGGAAACGGAAGATCTTGAAACGATCTTTCAGAGGATGACGGAGTTCATGCCGCAGCGGGTCGCCGATGCGGTACGGGCGGCCTCGCGAAGGGTGCCGGTCGCGGCACATGAGGACGTCATCGTCGAGGGCGAGACAAGCGACGGGCTCTACATCGTTCTCGAAGGCACCTTCGGCATTTACCGCAAGGGCGACGGCACGGCCTCGGACCACCGTGTTGCTGAAATTGGGCCGGGGCAACCTTTCGGCGAAATGGCGCTTCTCGACGGTGAACCACGCTCGGCAACCGTGCGTGCTGAAACAGCCGGTGCCGTGCTTGAAATCGAGCCGGAGCGTATCCTCGAACTGGCCGATGGCGAAGCCAGACTTGCAGAATTCAAGGGGGCACTGGCATCCTTCGTGACACGGCGCATGCGTGCCTCCACGCAGGAGCATGTCGCAGCCCTGCAGCGCGAACTGGACCTCCGGAACGAACAGCAGCAGTTCGGCAAGTTTTTCGTCTATTCGCTGATCATGATGTCCATCGGCACGCTGGTGAACAACGTCCTGGCGCGGACGATCGTCAACGTGGACGTCTACACCGAAGTCTTCGCCTGGCAGTATCTCGCCATCCTGATGGTGCCAAGCCTCTTTGTCATCCGGCACATGGGCATTTCGATTTCGGCGCTCGGGCTGACAACCGTCGGCCTGAAGAAATCCCTGATCGAGGGCGCGATCATTTCGGTCGGGCTCTGCATCTTTGCCTGGGGACTGGCGGCAGTGCTCAAATATTTCGACGCGCTGCCCGGCAAACCACTGCCTTTCAACCTGCTGGGAACACTGAGCTACTTTCTTCACAGTGCCCTGCAGGAAATCATCGCCAGGGGCTTTCTGCAGTCTTCCTTCCAGCGTTTCCTGGGAGACCAGGGCAAATGGCGGTCGGTCCTTCTCGCCTCGGTGCTGTTCGGAATGTTCCACCTTCATTTCGGCATTCCGGCCGTGCTGATGACAATCGGCACCGGATTTATCTTCGGCTGGATCTACATCAGGCATCAGAACATCGCCGGTGTGATCCTGATTCACTACATGATGGGTGTCGCGGCCTTCAATACAGGCTTGATCTGAGACGCAAGCCTAAGCTAGTGCTGCTTGCTCGACCCTATCGCTGAAGGTTGGAACGACATGATTGCCCGTGACTATTTCATACCGCGACCAGCCATCTACTATCGCGATTTCTGCTTTTATCTGGCGCTTTTTGTCGTTGGGTTTGCGTGGGGTCTGAACGCCTCCTGGCCGATGGTTATCCTGCCCTGGCTGCTCGCGACATTCGGCCTGCACCGCGCAGGACTTTTCTGCCACGAAATCGTACACATCAAGGACGACAAGCTGCGCGGTTTCCGGGCGCTCTACACCTGGACCGTGGCGCTCATCGTGATGGTTCCGCCGCTGCGGTTTCAACTGCCGCATCTGGCCCATCATCGGCTCGGGATTTTCGGAACGCCCGAGGATCCGCAATACCCGCTCGTGCGCGGCAATGCGTTTGCCATGGCCATGGTTCTGCTCGTGATCCCCTTTGTGGTGCCCTTTACCAACCTTCTGATGACGGTGACCGCCGCGCTCGGTGCGTTCCGGGTCGAAGCTGCGCTCGATCGCTGGGCGACGGAGAAGCTCGGCTTTTCGCTCAGCTCCGCCCTGACACCGGAACAGCAGGCCGAAGTGACCCGGCACGCCCGGGTTACGCTCGCGCTCTTCATTGCGGCAATCATCTTCTTCCCCGCGGCGCTGCCTTTCTATTATGCCGTCCTGGTTCTGGGCTGGGCGCTTTTGACCGCGCGTATCCCGCTGGAACATGAACTGGAACGCCTGGCCGAAACCTCCGGACGGGAAGACCAGATGATCGACAGCTTCACGATCGAGTCTCCTCTGGCCCTGATCGTGCAGCCGGTCGGCTTCCGCTTTCATACGGCGCATCACATGTATCCCGGGGTGCCCTATCACAATCTGCCCGCGCTCCACGAGGAGCTGAAGCGCACCATTCCCGAGTACCGGGACAGCATCATTTCGCTTTGGACCGCGATCAGCGGACCCAAACGCCGTCCTGCAAATTCTCTTCATTGATTTAGAAAGCCCGCCAATGAAAGACGTTATTCGCCAGCTCGCAGAAGCCATGTCTGCGGCCTCTCCCGATGCGCAGTTCGAGGTCCGCTACTGGGACGGAACCGGCTTCTCCATCGGGACCGAGCCAGAGTTCATTCTGCATTTCAAGAACGAGCGGGCCCTCTCCAGGGTGCTTTCGGATGCCTTCATGGGCTTTGGCGAGAGCTACATGCTGGGCGACATCGAGGTGGAAGGCGACATCAAGAAGCTCTTCTACCTGGGCTTTGCCATCGATTTCGCGGAACGGCCCATGTCGTTGATGCTGCGGATTAAACTGGCCTTTCATTTCCTGCGCGCACGCAACACCATTGCCCGCTCGCGCGAGAACATTTCCTTCAGCTACGACATCGGCAACGATTTTTACGAGATCCTGCTCGGAAAGGGCATGATCTACACCTGTGCCTATTTCACCTCACCCGACAACACGCTGGATGAAGCACAGAACAACAAGCTGGAACTGGTTTGCCGCAAGCTGTGCCTGAAGCCGAGTGAACATGTTGCCGATCTCGGTTGCGGCTGGGGCGGGTTCCTGATGTATGCCGCCGAAAACTACGGCATCACGGGCGTAGGCTTCACCATTTCGGCAGAACAGCGCGACTATGCGATTCAGAAGATCGCCGAGCGCGGCCTCTCCGACAAGATCGAGATCCGCCTGCAGGACGCACGCGAAGCGGACGGCCTTTACGACAAGGTTGCCTCGATCGGCATGGTCGAACACATGGGCAATGCCCAGATCGCACCGGTCTTCGAACGGATCGCACACATTCTCAAGCCACAGGGCCTTGCCTTCGTCCACACGATCGGCAACGAAATCCCCCGGCCGATCGACCCCTGGATCGACAAATACATCTTCCCGGGAACGCAGGCATCGCCGCTGACGACCATGGTCGAGGCTGCCGGCAACAATGATCTCTACATGATCGACCTTGAGAATATCCGGCTGCACTATCCACCGACGGTCAAATACTGGCTCGCCAATTTCGACGCCAATATCGACCGTATCCGCGAAATGTATGACGACACCTTCGTCAGAAGCTTCCGTCTGTATCTGGAAGTCGCAAGTTCCTCCTTCAGCTGGGGCGACAACCGGCTGTACCATCTGCTGATGACCAGGGGCCTGAAAAACGATGTCCCGATGACCCGGGAGCATCTGGTCCTGCCGAAGTCCGGCACTTCCCCGGCCGGTACATCTTCAGAAGGTGGTGCATGACGGAACCCGTCCATGTGGCAGTGATCTATACGGACGCAGGCGGTGGCCACAGGGCCAGCGCCTTCGCCCTGAAAGCATGCCTCGAAGGGTCCGGCAGATACCGGGTCAGCCTGATAAATCCCTATACATCGCTGATCCCGCATCTCGACCTCTTCAGCCGCTTCGGATCACGCACAGGCGAGAATATCTACAACGAGGTCATCTTGCGTCAGGGACGTACCGGCCTCACCTGCTGGCTGTTTTATGCAGCCTTGCGCCTGAACTACGTCTTCTGTGAACCGCCGGCCATCAGTATTCTTTCCCGGCATTTCGAAGACATTCGCCCGGACATCGTGCTGTCGGTCATGCCGCTCGGCAACCGGGTGATGCTGGAGGCGCTTAAACGCTACCGCGCTGGCATAACGGAAGGCCCGTTGCCGGAAGGCGCCGTCATGATCACGGACTGGGCAGAGCTGGCGAAGGGTGTCTGGTTTCCCAACCGGGCCGACTACCACGCAATTTGTGGCACGCAGGACGCCCTGCGGAATGCCGAAAAACTGCCTAAGCTTGCCGGCAAGATCCATGCGATGGGCGGCTTGCTGATCCGGCCGGAATTCACCGACCCCACCCAACGCTCCAGCCGGGAAGCACTGGATCTCGATCCTTCCAGACCTGTCGTGACCGTGCTCTATGGCGCCCAGGGCAGTATGCGCATGATCGAACTGGCAACCGCGATGCGCGACATTCCGCATAACGCCCAGGTGGTGTTTCTTTGCGGCCGGAACGAAGCGCTTGCCGATCAGCTGCGCGCCATGGACCTGCCGTTTCCGGTCCAGGTTCTCGGGTTTACCGACAAGGTCGCCCAGTATCTTTCCGCCAGCGATCTCTTCATCGGCAAGCCGGGTCCGGGCAGCACCAGCGAAGCCATGGCACTTGGCGTATCCATGCTGCTCGACAAGAGCCTGGCGCTGCCGCAGGAAGCTGCGGTCCTGCGCCACGTGACGAAGACGGGAGCCGGACAGGCCTTTTCGACGTCCTCCGATTTCAGCGAGAGCTTCAAGGCGGCCATGTCCGCCGTCGAGAGTGGCCAGGCGCGGCAACCGGTTGCCGCCAATACTTCGCCTGCCGACATTCTTGAGATCATGGACCGCATCGCCGCTTCCCGTGTTCCGGCAGCAGGCTCCTTGCAGCCGGCCGGTGAATTGCCGCACGCCCGGCACGTGTCCAGAGCCTGACCGATGCCTGAGGACGACCAGGGCCCTGTGACGGGCGGCAGCCGCCCTCAAGAGCATGGCCTGAAGATCAGGGTCGTCTACAATCCCCGCACAGGCCGCAAGCGCGAGAAGCGTTTCAAGGCGGTAATGGCGCTGCTTGAGGCACGCGGTCACACGTGCGAAATCCTGATCACGACGAAGGCGGGCGATGCCGCCGGTTTCGTTCGGGAAACGACATCAGACAACGCCGATATCCTGGCAATCGCGGGCGGCGATGGCACGATCAACGATGCAATCCAGGGTGCCGGCCCGCAGACGCCGCCCCTGGGGCTCATACCGCTCGGCACAGCGAACGTGCTGGCGCACGAGCTCGGCATCGGCACGGATCCACACCGGATCGCGAACTGCCTTGCGGAAGCGCGCATCCTTAAGATCCGGCCGGGCCAGGTCAACGGGCACCGCTTCATGATGATGGCCGGCATCGGGCTGGACGCCCAGGTTGTTTCGGATCTCAGCCGTGCCACCAAGACCCGCTTCGGCAAGGCCGCCTATCTGATCGAAGTTTTCCGGACACTGCGGCGATGGTCCTGCCCGCCGGTGGACGTCCGGCTGGACGATGAGCCAGAAAAGGCAGCGACGCTGATCGTCAGCCGTGGCAAACGATATGGCGGGACATTTGTCCTCGCACCGAAATGCGACCTCGCCAACCCGTCTTTTTGCGCAACGATATTTCCTCCAGGCAGCGCTCTGTCTGTCTTCGGACGCTTTCTGCTGATACCGGCAGGCCTGCTCCTGCGGCTTGGTCTCGTTGCCCAACAGCCGGCCAGAACAGTCGAAATCCTGGGTCCCCGGGGCGACCCGATACAGGCCGACGGCGATATCGTCGCGCATGCCCCTGCGCAGATCTCGGTTTGCGAGCAGCCGATACGCCTGTGCGTCCCGGTGTCCCGGCGATAACACGAGCCTTTAGGATCAATCTCGTCTTTCCAGCCCGGCAAGATGGACCAGCCGACGGCATGCGCTCATCCAGTCGAAGTCTTCGCGCGCGGCAATGGGCGGCACCGGCACAGTCGTCAACGCATACTCCAGCGCCTCGAGAGCCCCTTCCAGTTCGGTGTAGAAATGGGCATTGGGATAGGCCTTGTAGGGAAGATTGCCCGGACAGTCCGGCAGGATGACATGTCGGCCGGCAACCAGCGCATCGGCGGTTGCCGTGCACAGGATTTCGCTGCGTGAAGGGTTCACCATCACCCGGTATCGTCCGATATCGGACCAGAACCGCCGGTTTGGTCCGAAGAACCGCAAATCCGCGCCTTCCTCTCGTGCGAAGGCACGAAACTCTGCTTCATCGCGTCCGCCGCCAATGACATCGATGGGCCTTTTTGCACGCGCAGCGATGCGGGCGAGGTCGTCCAGGCCTTTCTCCCATAGGAAAGCCCCGAGAAAATAGATCCCTTCGGTTTCCTGCGTAACGAGAGGCACCTGCGCGTAACCGGGCATGACACCGGTCACCCGTTCCACGGGCATGGTGATGCCCGGCAGGGTGAGGGCGGGCGACAGGCTGAGGGGCAGATCGATGCGCAGCCGCAGGGCGCGGCCGTGCAGATAAGATACCAGCCGGGCGAGGCTGTTTGGAAACGGCAACCCGGACATGCGGATGTAGGTTTCATAATCCGTCATACTGAGGCCGATCGTCTTGTCCGCCCGGATGCCTCTGCGCCCGGTCGTTACCGGATACCAGCACAGATGCTCCGGCTCGCTCGCGATCAGGCACCGGGCCGGCGGCGCGGCGCGGTAGACGTCTTCCATCGGCACGATCGACCCCATGCCTGCCACAAACCTTGCCCGATAAGGCCGGCATTCCGGAAATTTGTAGGGTCCGAAGGCTTCAAGTTCCGTCTGGAGCCAGTCGACCTGCTCGTCAAAATCGACGAAACGGGTCTCGCCCCACAGCCGTTGCTGTGAAACCTCATCCAGCCAGGGAAGAACATAGACAACCCGATAGCCAAGCGTTGCCAACCCGCAGGCGTGCCACAGCGAGATGAAGGATGGTCCGGTCATCCACGGCAGGGCGGCACTCGTCAGAACCGCAAAGTCATGGATCTCTTGACCTTTGGTACGTTCGCCAGACAGGGGCACTTGTCTCCAGTTTCAACAGCCAGAACCACGGGTAACGATCAGCCAGCGCCCTCAAGCGAAGGAGGCGGCAGGCTGGCGCGAGACACCAGAACACATGATTCTCCCCCCGAGACAATCCACCATCGCAGGCCACGAAAGCCAGACAGGCCAGAACGCTAACGCCCGTTTCGGCCTGTATTTTCCACAAGACGCCTGGCACGCCAAATGGTGAGGCCTTGTCACAAACGCGCGAATGAGGCCGTCTAAGACGAAAGTCACCCGCTCGTGACTTTCGGTTGAGTGCTCCATTGCATATTTTAGGGGCAATCGAACAAGGAATTGAGCCAAATGGTGGGATCGTTTTCCCGGAAGGCCGGCAAGGCCCTCCGCACCGCGCTTATTGTAACCGGCGGAATAGTTGCCCTGGCCGCGCCAATCAACGGCGCGCAGGCGCAACCCGAAAAAGTCATCGAACTCTTTACCAGCCAAGGCTGCTCCTCGTGCCCGCCGGCCGATCGGCTGGCGGAAAAGCTGGTGCAGGAAGATAACAACATCCTGACCATGGTGATGCCCGTCGACTACTGGGATTATCTCGGCTGGAAGGACACGCTGGCAAGTCCCGTCAACTCGCAGCGTCAGCGGGCCTATGCCGCGCGGCGCGGCGACCGGTCGGTCTACACCCCGCAAATGGTGATCAACGGCGAAGAACACGTCGTCGGTAGCCGCGAAGGCGATGTAAGGGCCGCGCTGGCACGTACCGACCCCTTTACCGCGACAATCGACCTGAAGATTACCGACATGGTCGTCCAGGCAACGGTGAATGGCTCCCTGCCCAAGGGCTTCAACATGGCGACCGTCTATTTCCTGCGCATGCAGGATGAAGCCCTCGTGGATATCGGCCGTGGCGAAAACGCGGGCCGCAAGGTGCGTTACGTCAACGTGGTGCGCAATCTGCAGCCGATGGGGATGTGGTCCGGCGGCCAGGAGACATTCCGCATGCCGAAGTCCAAACTGATGCTGAAAGGCGACGCCCGCTGCGCAGTTGTCGTGCAGCTTGAGAATCCCGACGGGCCCGGCCGGATCATCGGCGCGGCAACCATGACCAAGAGCGGCGGTCTGTGAACCGCCGCTGTGGTGTGGCCAAATATCAATTCCCTCTGAAAAACGAGCCCATCGACTTCAAAGCCGGGTTGTAACCCCCGAGAAAACTGCTACCCCTTGCCCCGTTCGGCCGCCCGTTGAACCGTGAACGCCTTGTTGGCGCACCGTTTGCAAGACCCAGTGGCCGGTCAGGTTCTCTGCTTTGCCGGCGTCTGGTGAAGCAAATCGGTCCTGGGGGAACGCATGAAGTTGAAGCGCAGGCTTCAGATAGCCTTATTGAGCATCGTTTTCGGTGTGGTCGTTCTCGGTCTCAAGATCGGCGCCTACCTGCTGACCGGCTCCATAGCGCTTTATTCCGACGCGTTGGAAACAACGGTCAATATCGCGTCCGCCATCGCAACGCTTGCAGCCGTCTGGTTCGCCGCCAAACCCGCCGACAGCAACCACCCCTACGGCCACGACAAGGTTGAGTATTTCGCGGCGGTTCTCGTCGGCGTTATGATCGTGCTTGCCGCCCTGTCGATTTTCCGCGCGGCGTGGCTCGGCTTCATCAGTGGCGACAGTCCGGAATATTCGCCAGCCGGTATCGGCATGAACCTGCTTGCCGCCGTCATCAACGGCGCCTGGGCGCGCTACCTGATGAAATACGGCAAACACGCAAGATCACCTGCCCTTGTTGCGGACGGCAAGCACCTGATGACCGATGTGGTCAGCTCCGTCGGGGTTCTGGGCGGTGTTGTGCTGGTGATGCTCACCGGCTGGAAAGTCATGGATCCCGCGCTTGCGGTTCTTGTCGGCCTCACCGTTCTCTGGTCCGGCTGGGGCCTCGTCAAGGAATCCGTCGGCGGACTGATGGACGAGGCCGCCTCGCACGACACATTGGACAAGATCCGTGTTCTGATTTCCGAACATGGCGAAGGCGCCCTGGAGGCACACGACCTGCGCACTCGCATTGCCGGCAAATCCACCTTCATCGATTTTCACCTGGTGGTGCCGGGCGAAATGTCCGTCGACAAGGCACATGAGATCTGCGACCGGATCGAGATTGCCATTGTCGAAGATGTCCCCGGAGCCCGGATCACCATTCACGTCGAACCGGAACACAAGGCCAAGCATTCCGGCATTGTGGTGCTCTAGGGGGCGGCCCCGAACCCTCTGGTCTTAAAAATAGTAGGGATAACCGCGCATGAGCGAGGCGTTGTTATACTCGAAGACACCGGAGGTCTGGTCGCCCAGCCCACCGCAAACCCGCTTGCCACCACCGATAGCGCGGCAGAGATGCCGAAGCAGGTGCCCGCCGGCGCGCCCCTCCGCGATCGAACAGGCATTGAGGGAAAGGACGCCGCCAGGGCGGATATACTGGCCCAGCGTTCTCCAGAAGTTCTCCATCCCGGAACTGTGCGACACCATCCCGACCGGACTGGCCGCTGTGAATCCGCCTACGCAGTCTGCATCCAGAAGGGTCACCTGACCGGGAACGCCGCTGTGAAAGACCAGCTCGACCACGCCGAAGCCACCCGATGGCGCGTTTTGAACCAGATGACCCAGAATTTCATCGGTCGAGGAATAGCTGTAACCGGAATGCGCGGCCATATATCCCCGCGTCAAAAAATCAAGCTCACCATTATAAAGAAGTATCCGTGTCATATCGCGCCCCCCAGCACCAAATGTGCAACATGGCTTTCAAGATGAAGAAAGTCTCGTAATACCGCGAAATATTGCCTGAAGAACTGCTCCTTGTCACTCAAGGGACAGGATCGGGGTAAAAACAACTTCCAGAACGGCCATTCCTAAAATGGCAGCACTTTCGGAACGCTACGTCATCGGACGAGGTCTTTTCCGGCCCGGCCAACCAGCCCGTCTCCCGCCGGCAGCACCTGCAGGCAGACCGAATTGCGTCTTGCCCTCGCCCGTCACAATCCATAATACTCTGCACCCGGCGATCCTCGCCGCCGTCTCACCGACGGATCTGAACCGGGCATTTGCTCACTGCGGAACTGTCTTGGCGCCTGCCCCGGCAACGTCGAGATTTCCCCGCTCCGTCCCCGCAGCACGCCCCGGTTACTTCGGAACGATTTGAGGAACCAGTCTCATATGCCCAACTGGCGGCGCTGGCAGGCCCAGCTTCTTGATCATCTGATCCTGATCGGCGGCGCGCTTGTGATGACGCTGCCTGTCTATTCGATCTTCGCCGCAACCACTCATGAGGGCGGAAGGGTCCGTCCAAGGCTCGATCTGGGCAGTGGCACGCTGGAAAACTACGGACACTTTCTGCAGACCGGTGCGGGCTTTTCCGGTGACGTCACAGCATTGTCGATGATGTGGAATTCCTTCCTGCTGGGCGCTGGATTTGCGACCCTGAAGGTCGTTCTGTCCCTCATGACAGCCTATGCGCTGATCTATTTTCGGGTTCGCTTTGCCAGCGCCATCTTCGCCGTGCTTCTGCTGACCCTGTTGTTGCCTCTGGAATCCCGGTTCCTGCCGACCTATGCCGTGACCGTCGAACTTGGCCTCGTCAACACGCGTGCAGGCCTCATCCTGCCGCTGGTCGCCTCCGGCCTTGGGACGCTGTTCTTCCGCCAGTTCCTGATGACGGTTCCGGATGCGCTGCTGGAATCGGCCAGGATCGACGGCGCTGGTCCGCTGAAGTTCTTCAAGGACATTCTGGTTCCCCTGTCGGCGCCGACAGCGGCCGCGCTGTTCCTGGTCATGTTTGTCAACGGCTGGAACCAGTATCTGTGGCCGGTAATGGTCACCTCGGAGGAAAGCACCTACACCTTGGTGCGCGGCATGCAGTTTTTCGGCAATTCCAGCCTGCGCGGACTGATGCTGGCGGTACTCGCGTTCGTGCCTCCGGCCCTGCTTGTCATATTGTTTCAACGAAAAGTCGTTAAAGGCCTGTTCGACGGCTCACACTGACGACATCCGGCATTGAAACCGGCGGTCCCTGCCCCAATTTTTCCAGAACGACCCGAAAGGCACCTCATCCATGGCATTTGAAGCGATCCTGTTCGACTGTGACGGCGTTCTGGTGGATTCGGAAATCATCTATGTCGATGTCGAACGCGAACATCTGGCCCGGATCGGCCTGAAGTACGAGCTTCATGAGTATATGGACCGGTTCCAGGGCCTGGGCAGCACGGATTTCTGGGCGGCGCTCGACGCGGATTACCAGACCCTTGGCAAGGGACCGCTGCCAGCAACATTCGGACCGGATCTGGACGCTGCCACCCAGGCGCGGATCGACCGCGAACTGGCGGAAATCAAGGGCATCAAACAGCTGCTGGCAGCCCATGAAGGCCCACGTGCCGTCGCCTCCTCCTCCCGCCTGCACCGGCTGACCCACAAGCTTCAGCACACGGGGCTCTTCCCTTATTTCGAGCCGCATATCTATTCAGGCGAGCAGGTAACCAACGGCAAACCCGCGCCCGATCTGTTTTTGTTCGCGGCGGATAAGCTGGGTGTGGACCCGAAAGCCGCGCTTGTCGTGGAAGACAGTGTCAACGGCGTGAAGGCGGGCCTTGCCGCCGGCATGACGGTTTGGGGTTTTGTCGGCGGCGGTCATTGTCACGATGGCCACGCGGAACAGCTGCTTGCCGCCGGTGCACATCGGATTGTCGACAGCCATGACAACCTGGCCACTCTGCTGATCAGTGAAAGCACAGCAGCCTGAGGCTGTTTTGGGCCGATCCAAAAAATCTGACAGAACCCGAATACTTCTGAGAGATCCGCGCGCCGTTACCCGGCGCGCGACAGGCCATTCTAGCGCCCGAGATCGTGTTCCGGATTTGCGCTGATCTTGTGGATCGAAAGATCCGCTCCGCGGTGCTCGTCTTCCTGAGATAGCCTCAGACCCATCGTCGTTTTCAGGATACCGTAGACGGCAAGACCCGCCCCAAGGGCGTAGACCGCCCCCAGAACCGTGCCGATAACCTGCGAAACGGGAGACACACCGCCAAGGCCACCCAGGGCCTCGAGCCCGAAGAAACCGGCGGCGATACCACCCCACGCTCCGCAGATGCCATGCAGCGGCCAGACACCCAGAACGTCGTCGATTTTCAGCTTGTTCTGGCAGATCTCGAAACCGATTACGAAGATGCCGCCGGCAACGCCCCCGACGATCAGGCTGCCGATCGGGTGCATGACGTCTGAACCGGCACAGACGGCAACGAGACCGGCCAGCGCACCGTTGTGCACGAAGCCCGGATCATTCCGGCCGACGACCAGCGCCACAAGAATGCCGCCAACCATGGCCATCAACGAGTTGATCGCCACAAGACCGGAAATGCTCTCAAGAGAGGCAGCCGTCATCACGTTGAAACCGAACCAGCCGACACAAAGCATCCAGGATCCCATGGCGAGCCAGGGCAGCGATGAGGGCGGAATACCGATGGGACGGCCGTTGCGGTCGTAACGGCCCATGCGGGCACCCAGCAGCAGAACGGCGCTGAGCGCGATCCAGCCGCCGACCGCATGCACCACCACAGAGCCTGCAAAGTCATGGAACGGCGCGCCGAAGGTCGCTTCCAGCCAGCCCTGGAACCCGAAATTGCCGTTCCAGACCAGACCTTCGAACAGCGGATAGACGATGCCAACCAGCGCAACGGTGGCCAGGCATTGCGGCCAGAACTTCATGCGTTCCGCGATACCGCCGGAGATGATCGCCGGAATTGCGGCGGCAAATGTTGTGAGGAAGAAGAACTTCACCAGGCTCAGGCCCTGAAGTTCGAAGCCTTCACCACCACCTGACAAGGTCGCCGCGTTCACCAGGAACGTGGTGCCGTAGGCAACCGCATATCCGACGAAGAAATACGCCACTGTCGACAGGGCAAAGTCGACAAGGATTTTTACCAGCGCGTTGACCTGGTTCTTTTGCCGGACGGTGCCGACTTCCAGAAAAGCGAAGCCGCCGTGCATGGCGAAAACGAGAATAGCTCCCACAAGGACGAAAAAGACGTCCGCCCCGACCCCGGTTTCATTCATTTTGACCCCCAGATAGGCAATTTGCCGTTTGTTTTTGCGTTTCGGAGCGCACAGCATTCAAACTGCATGCCAAACGGGCAAAAGCTCAAAAAAGACCCGGAAATCAGCCGATTTTTTAATCGAAACCTTTGGAGGCCCCGCCAAAGGGAACGTGTGGATCGATTATTTTGTAATCATTCGCAATTTTTTTAGGCAAAAACAGAAACTCAGGGCAACCAACCAAAAAAAGAGCCCGGGGTTGCCCCCGGGCTTTCCAAGTTTGCGGTCTGAGCCAATAGACCGCCTGGGAGATTTTTGTCGGCGCCGCCTTAGAGGCGGCCGGAGCCGGTTCCGAATTCCGGATAGGCTTCCACACCGATTTCGACCTTGTCGAGACCAAGGGCCTCTTCTTCCTCGGACACCCGGATACCCATGGTGGCCTTGAGGACGAACCAGATCACCGAGCTTACGACCAGGGTGAACGCACCGATGGAAACGATACCGATCAGCTGGGTGACGTAGGAAGCGTCGGAGTTGGACAGCGGTACGATGAGCGTGCCCCAGATACCTGCCAGCAGGTGAACCGGGATGGCGCCAACGACGTCGTCGATTTTCAGCTTGTCGAGCATCGGAACCGCGAAGACCACGATCACGCCACCGACACCGCCGACGAAGACGGAAACCCACACGCTCGGGGCAAGCGGTTCTGCGGTGATGGCAACCAGACCTGCCAGAGCGCCGTTCAGAGCCATGGTCACGTCGACCTTCTTGTAGAGGATCTGGGTGAGAATAACCGCGACGACGACACCGGCAGCAGCAGCCATGTTGGTGTTGGCGAAGATGCGGGAGATGTCGGAGACGTCACCGATGGAACCCATAGCGAGCTGGGACGCACCGTTGAAGCCGAACCAACCCAGCCACAGGATGAACGTGCCGAGGGTTGCGAGCGGCATGGAGGAACCCGGGAACGGGTGCACGGAGCCATCCGCACCATACTTGCCTTTACGAGCACCGAGGATAACCGCACCGGCCAGAGCAGCCCAGCCACCGACGGAGTGAACGAGAGTGGAACCGGCAAAGTCGGAGAACTCAGCGCCGCCGATAGCCTTCACGGCTTCGCCGTTGAGCCAGCCGCCGCCCCATTCCCAGGAACCGGTGATCGGGTAGATGATGCCCGTCAGGACAACGGTGAATGCCAGGAAAGGCCACAGCTTGATGCGCTCGGCGAGCGTACCGGACACGATCGAAGCGGTGGTCGCACAGAAGACCATCTGGAAGAACCAGTCGGACGCCGTGGAGTAACCGGTGTCGAGTGCGTCGCCGCCGACGGCGTCAAACGCGTAAGGGCCGAAGGAACCCATGAAACCGCCGTCAACGCCGGTGTACATCAGGTTGTAACCGGTGATCCAGAACATCAGGCCAGCGATGGCGTAGAGCGTAATGTTCTTCAGGCACTGCATCGAAACGTTCTTGGAGCGGACGAGACCGGCTTCAAGCATTGCGAAGCCGGCGGCCATCCACATGACCAGGAAACCACCGATGAGGAACAGCAGCGTATTGAAGATATAGGCAACCTCGGGAGAGACTGCGGCTGGAGCTGCAGCGGCAGCCTCGGTATCCTGCGCAAGCACCGGCAGAGCCGTAAGGCTCAGCAGAGCCAGCGCCGTCGCGCCCTTAGCGACTAGTTTTTTCATGATACGTTTCCTTACCTAAATCACAGAGCTTCGGCGTCGGTTTCGCCGGTACGGATGCGCACGACCTGATCGATCGAATGAACGAAGATCTTCCCATCCCCGATCTGGCCGGTCTTGGCAGCGCCGGAAATCACTTCGACGACCTTGTCGACGGAGGCGGCATCCACAGCGACTTCAATCTTCAGCTTCGGCAGGAAGCTGACGGCATACTCGGTGCCGCGATAGATTTCGGTGTGCCCCTTCTGGCGGCCATAGCCCTTCACTTCAGTCACCGTCAGCCCCTGGATGCCGATGCTGGTCAAGGCATCGCGCACTTCGTCGAGCTTGAACGGCTTGATGATGGCCATCACTATTTTCATTGCTCGTTCCATTCCCCTTCTTAGCGCCCCTTCCCGTCGAAGAAGCTCGGCCTACCACCCCGGAAACTGCGCCTGGTTCTGTCCCCCTCTGGAAGGATCTTCTCAGGTCTTCGGCTTCACCACGTGTCGTGGCCCCGGGCCGGTGTCGACTCTTACTAATCAAGGACCGTGCCAACTTGGCTTTTTCGGAGAGTCTTTCGCGGAATCCCGCGGTTTTGCAGTGCAAAAAACGCCGGAGCCAACTTTGTGGCATAAATGGGATGGCGGCTTTTCAGGCAGTTTTTCTGCCTATTTTTTACACACGACACACTTTCGAGGTTAAAAATTGTGCACAAAAGACCGGCAATCGCTCCTCGCATAAAAATGCGGCACCTGAACCGGTCAACAAAGTTACGGCAGTGCAAACGGCCGTGCCTCGCCACTGCGGCGGCTGCCCGCCGCGAAAGCAGCTACCGCCTCAGTGCGGAGGCACAATCCGTATCTCAGGTTCCAGGTGGAGGATTGGCGCTGCACGCCTGTGTTCCACCCCTCCAGTGAAAGAGCCGCCACATCGAATAAGTTCGAGCTTGTTCGGGATCCTGGAGTATACTTTTCAGACGCAACCCTGGCAGATGCAGCCATTAGTTGCTCTGTCTTTCAATGACCCCATCCCAACGGACCAACCGGCAGAGGCTGAAATGAGACACAGTGCCAAGCTAGCGGCCATCGCCCTTTCGTTCTTGCCGGGTCTTGCGAGCGCGCAGGACGTGGCCGACACCATCTATTCCGGCGGCCCCATCCTGACCATCAATGACAGTCAGCCGAAGGTTGAAGCCGTCGCGGTGAAAGACGGGCGAATACTGGCGGCAGGAACGTTGGCCGATATTTCGGCCTTTAAAGGCGAAACGACGGAGGCGTTCGATTTGAACGGCCGGACGATGCTACCGGGGTTCGTAGATAGCCACGGACACGTGGTCATGGGCGGAATTCAGGCCCTTTCGGCGAACTTGCTTGCGCCGCCGGACGGCAAAGTCACGGATATCGCCAGCTTGCAGGCAACGCTGAAAGCCTGGGCGGAGAAGAACGCTGCGACAGTCGACAAGGTAAAGATGATCATCGGCTTCGGCTACGACAACGCACAACTGGCCGAACTCCGCCATCCAACGCGTGAGGATCTCGACGCGGTCTCGACGGAAGTCCCGATCGTGATCGTGCATCAGTCAGGCCACCTCGGTGTTGCCAATTCCAAGGCGCTTGAACTCGCGGGGATCACCGCCTCGACCGAAAATCCGGAAGGCGGTGTCATTCAGCGCACTTCGGATGGAACTCCCAATGGCGTTCTTGAAGAATATGCCTTTTTCAATGTGCTCATCCCGCTGCTCGGAACTCTGGGGCCGGAAGGACTGTCTGCTTTCGCGGAAGCCGGAGCAGACCTCTGGATGCGCTACGGATATACGACCGCGCAGGATGGCCGCTCTTCCGGGGCGGTGGTCGAAGCCTTGAAGGCGGTGGACGCGGACAAGGGTCTTCCGGTGGACGTTATCGCCTATCCCGACGTGCTCGAAGCGAAGGATTACATCGCCCAGCATGTTTCGCGCGACTACGAAGGCAAAGTGCGCGTGGGCGGATGCAAGCTGACAATCGACGGCTCACCACAAGGCTTTACGGCCTTGCGAGACCGGCCTTACTACGATCCCGTCGGCGATTATCCTCCCGGTTATGCCGGTTATGCGTCGGTGACGATGGAAAAGGTTCAGGACGCAGTGAACTGGTGCTACGAAAACGGCATCCAGATCATCACGCACGCCAATGGCGAAGGCGCCTCCGACATGCTGATTGCCGCCATTGACGCGGCCCAGAAAAAATATGGAGACCCCGGCAACCGGCCGGTGCTCATCCACGGCCAGTTCCTGCGTGAAGACCAGGTGGACAGCTACAAGCGGCTTGGCGTTTTCATGTCCCTGTTCCCCATGCACACCTTCTACTGGGGCGATTGGCACCGAGACCACACGGTCGGCCCGGTGAACGCGGACAATATTTCGCCAACGGGCTGGGTGCGCGAACGCGGCATGAAGTTCGGCTCCCATCACGATGCGCCCGTCGCCTTCCCGGACAGCATGCGTATTCTCTCAGCAACGGTCACACGGCGCACCCGGTCAGGCGACATCCTTGGCCCGAGCCAGCGGGTAGACGTCATGACTGCCTTGAAAGCCATGACCATCTGGCCCGCGTGGCAACAATTCGAGGAAAACGACAAGGGGTCGATCGAAGTCGGCAAGCTGGCCGATTTCGTTCTGCTGTCCGAAGACCCGACGGCGATCGATCCGGAGAAGCTGGCCGGGATAAAGATCGAAGGGACCGTGAAAGGCGGAAATCTGGTCTATGACGCACAGAAAGACGGCCGTCGGGGCGACCTCTCCCCGCAATTTCCGGTCTTTGGTAATCCGGAGGCCGCGCATCATCTGATGCATGCAATGTATGACGGCTTGAGCGGCGTTTCCAATCAGTAAGCAGACCGCATGCTGCGTTGGGACGGCCTCAGAAGGCCGTCCTGAAGACAGGGCAACTCGGTCAATGCCTCAACCGCAGAAGCAGCTCCCGGGCAGATCCTCAGGCTGAGAAGCCGCCGCTTTCCAGATAGGCGATCTCTTCCGGTGTCGATTGCCGGTCGAGAACGGCATTGCGATGCGGAAAGCGGCCGAAGCGGCGGATGACGTCGAGGTGGATCAGCGCGTAGTGATAGAGTTCCGTGTCGCCAAGGACGCGGCACAGGTCAACAGACCTTTCCTGATGCGCCATGTCCTCTGCGTGCTCGAAGGGCAGGTAGAAAAAGCCGCGCGCCTCCTTGGGAAACGCCCTGTCAAAACCACGATCAAGCGCCTTTTCGGCAACCTCTACGGCCTTCGGGTCGGCCCGGAAAGCCTTGGGGCTGCCGCGGAAGACATTGCGCGGGAACTGGTCAAGCAGGATCAGGAGCGCGAGCGCACCATCGGCCGTATCCGCCCAGCCATCGAGCTTGCCCTCAGCCGCATCCTCGATAGCGGCCAGGAACCTGTCCCGGCACAACTTGTCGAACTTGTCGTCCTTTGCGAACCATTTCGCCGGCCCGGCGTTCCACCAGAAATCGAGAACGTCGAGGGAGGTGATCGGCTGGTCTGTCATGGCGGCAATTTCCGGAGATGAAGGAGTGGAAGGGGTGGGATCCGTTCCTGCCAGCTTCACTTGCCCGCTGTCAACGCGCCACAGGCCAATGTCTGCCAGTTGACTTGGTGTGCTCGTGTCTGGGCGTCCAGAAAGCCGCTGTCCTTCAGGGCGGACATTTCCTGCCTGAACGCCTCGACCAGCGCGGGATCCGTCCCTTGGCTGAACACGGCCCACAGCGGGTTGGCAAGTGCCTCGACAAAGACCACCGGCTGCAGGAGGCTGCCGTCATATCCCTGCTTGCAGGCGCTGGCCTCTGCCAGGAACCCGGTCAGCGGCAGGACATCGATCCGCTCCAGGTAAAGCATCTCGATACCTTGGTGAAAATCGGTGATCGGCACCAGGTTCCCGGTTTTCTCGAACCCGAGCTGTTTGAGGTGGGACAGAAGATTGGAGCCGTCCTGAACACCGATCCGCACCTTCTGATCACGCAGGTCCTCGACCGTGTCGGCTTCGATCTTCGGTCTGGTCGAGAGCTGGTAGAAATTCTGCCCATAGGGCGAGACTTCGCCCAGCCAGATGAATTTATCTTCTCGCTCCGGCGTTCGCGACAGCGAGAAAAAAAGCACATTCGGCATGGTTTCGGCCAGGAGCATTGCCCGCTTCCAAGGCAGGAATTCGTAAGCGCCGATCTTCAGCGGGATTGTTTCCCCGACCCGCCTGGCAACTTCGAGCATATAGGCCGTGACATAACCGTCCGGCTTGCCCGCGTTGTCCCATTGCAGCGGTGCGAAACTCTGGGTGACGATCTGGATTTCGGCGGGGTCTGCCTTTGCCGGGCCGGCAACAAGCGAAAGGGCCGCGGCCGCAAGCATGATTGCGCTCCGGAGTCCTGCTTTCATTCCTGCACCATGCAATCGTCCCGCGCCTTTGAAGAAGCTGTTTCTCGCAGTTAAACCCTGCCGGCGGATTGCGGGTGCGCTATTGCGACAGCCGTCAATCCGGAACCGGACCTACCTGGCCTCAAGTCTGGGACGGTTTTCATCCCTGTACCCCGATGACACCGGCAAATCAGGCTAGTTTTGACTTCCTAATCTTGTATGAATGGCCAACAAAGGGAAGAAATTTCGACCCGCCACCGGCGCCCCTGAAACGGAGACTTTGTTGACGACCGGAACGACACTCGATCTGAAGGGCCTGAAATGCCCGCTGCCCGTGCTCAAGACCCGCAAGGCCCTCACCCGGTTATCCAGCGGCGAGCAACTGACCGTTTTGACCACGGACCCGATGGCGGAAATCGACATTCCCCATTTCTGCAACGAGCAGGGCCATACCCTGCTGGAAGCGGAGCGCATAGAGGGCGGCCACCGGTTCGTGCTGACCAAGGGCGGCTAGATCAACAAACGATCAGCACCCGGCTTTAAGCGTCACTGCATCTTGCCGGCAATCTTGTCGATATCCGCCGCGAGCTGGAGGTCCAGTTTGCTGAGCCCGCCAACGTCATGGGTCGACAGGGTAATATCGACACTGCGATAGACATTGAACCATTCGGGATGGTGGTTCATCTTTTCTGCCACCAGCGCGATCTGGGTCATGAAGGCAAAGGCTTCGCGGAAATTGTGAAACTTGAAGGATTTCGATATCGCCTCCCGGTCTTCGCACATGTGCCAGCCCGGCAGATCGTTCAATCCGGCGGCGCGGTCTTCCGGCTTCAGTCGTTCAACCATCTGGTCCTCCTGTTTTGCGTAACGGCCCGGCCCGAAAACGCGCCGTCTGCCTGCCGTGCACCTAATCCAGTTCTGTGTCAGCCCAATGGCGGGCTGCCAGCATCCGCTTGGCGCCTGTTTCAAGGATAACCCGCTTGCCCCACGCCGTCCTCTTCGTTTGCCTTGGCAACATCTGCCGGTCGCCACTTGCGGAAGGCGTCTTCCGTGACATCGTGCAGGAGGCAGGACTGGCAGACAGTTTCGTGGTCGATAGCGCGGGAACCGGTGCCTGGCACATCGGCAATCCACCGGACCCACGTTCCATCGAGATAGCCGCGCGGCATGAGGTCGATATCTCCGCCCAACGGGCACGGCAGGTGCGGGCAGATGATTTCCGCCGCTTCGACACCATCGTCGCCATGGACAGGGACAATCTCGCGGCCCTCAAGCGCATGGGCGGAGCGAGCAGCCCCCGGCTACGATTGCTTTTGAACAGACCGCCGCAGGATGTTCCCGATCCCTATTACGGCGGCCCGGACGGCTTTGAACAGGTGTACCAGCTCGTGCGCACTGGTGGTCAACGTCTCTTTCAGGACCTGATGACGAGCGCCTGACAAAGCCAGGCACGCTGCTTGACCACACGACAAGCCGGGGATTGCCGGGCACGGGTTCATAAATCCGTCTCAGACACCGGTGTATGGGTGTCTGATCTGCACGACTTCCTTGGCACCAAAATGAAAATTCTGTGGTGGTCTCTTGCGGCTGCGCTGATCCTGGCCGGGCTGGTAACGGTCTGGCTGCCGATCCCGACCGGCGTCCCCCTGCTTGCGCTCGGCATGATTGTCATTGTCGGCACGAACCGGAGCGCGGCACGCATGCTGCGCAGCCGAAGACGCAAGACGCCGCCGCTCAATGATGCCATTACCTGGGTGGAAGACCGCTCGCCCTTGCGCTTTGCCCGCATCCTGAAACGCACAAGACCACGCAAGAAGTAGAGTGTTCGTCAGCGTTCGGCAAAAACGCGACCGATGCCGCGAAGTGCCCGTCGGCCCCGAACCGCCAGCCGCTGCAACACCCGCTGCAAGCGCCTCCCTTTCACGGTGAACCACTCGTCAAGCTGGCGATCGCTCACCAGCGGTGGGGTCTTGTGATAAAGCAGGTGGTGGATCGCCAGGATCAGGAGCAGCGTCACGCCCCAGGACAACAGCGTATCGGACAGGAAATGCCCGCCGAAAGCCACCCGGTTGGCTGACAGGATAAGGCCGAGCGGGATCAGAAAGACGAGAGCGCCCTTGCGCCAGGTTGCGGGCACCAGCAAGGTAACTGCCGCCACCAGCCACATGGCAGCCGAGCCTTCCCCGGACACGAACGAACAGTTGCTGTCGCAGTAGTTCGAGATTTTCCAGACCGGCTGGTACGGCAGATCCCCACCGAAGATCTCGACGTTGCGGGGCCGCGGGCGGCCCCAGTTGTCTTTCAGGATCAGGTTGACCAGAACCCCCGGCCCAAGGATCAGCGTCGACAGCAGGAACACCGGCTGACGTAGTGGCATCAGCGGCTGACGGCCCGGCACCAGCAGCTTGATGAGCAGAACCGCCACGCAGACGATGGCGATCACCCGGACAAGAAACGGTCCAAGGTGCCGGACATCGCGCAAGAACGCGACGTTCTCGGCCTTGAAGCCCTCATCGCCAAAATGGAAAAGCCCGCTCGCCCAGAGATCGACGCCGGGAAAGGCCAGAAAGAACAGGGACACAAGGCAGATATAGAGCCCAACGCATACCATCGAATGGTTAATGCACCAGATGGATAGTTTGCTCAGTCCGGTCTTGGGATTATGCTGCTGGGGCTGGGTTTGCGTCATGGCTGCTCTTTAACGCATCCAATTGCCCGATCCAATCCCTTCCTGAAACCGGCCGGTTCAGATTTTGCGGAGATGCGGAATGTGAAAAACAGTCAGCCGCCTGCGGCCCCTACCGGCACGAATATAGTGTCATTGCGGCAGGACCGGAAACCGGTGGTGGAATTCTGGTACGAGTTTGCATCCACCTACAGCTATCTCTCGGCCATGCGGATCGAAACGCTTGCAAGTGACTATGGCGTTGAGATCGCCTGGAGGCCATTTTTGCTCGGTCCGATCTTCAAGAAGCAGGGCTGGCCAACCTCTCCCTTCAACCTGTATCCCGCCAAGGGCCACTACATGTGGCGCGACATGGAGCGGCTTTGCAGACAATACGGCCTGCCGTTCACCTTGCCGTCTCCCTTTCCCCAGGACGCGCTGCTGGCCGCCAGGATCGCACACGCAGCACAGAACCAGCCCTGGATAGGGGCCTTTACCCGTGCGGTCTTCATCGCTGAATTCGGACAGGGGCTGAACATCGCCGACGAAAGCCTGATGGCCGAACTGCTGCTGGAAATCGGCGCTCCGGCCCGGACGGCCCTGGCAACCGCCCACAGCCGGGAAAACAAGATAAGTCTGCGCGCAGCCGTTACCGAAGCCGAGAAACTCGGCATCTTCGGCGCACCGAGTTTCGTCATTCCAGGCGGAGACCTCTACTGGGGCGACGATCGGCTGGAACAGGCCCTCGAGGCAGCCGGAAACCTGGTTGAAACAGACGCCTGAAGACTGCCTCGCGTTCATCCGATATCCCAACACAAAACCCGGCTTGCGGGACCCGAGATCGAAGGCTATATACGAAACATATACGTTTCATATAACCAGCCATTTCGGGAGACAGTCATGGGCATCGTCAAGATCGACGAGGGTCTGCACGAGGAAATCCGCCGGGCCAGCACCGTCATGTGCCGTTCCATCAATGCGCAGGCCGAATTCTGGATGAAGATCGGCATGCTGGCCGAGGCCAACCCGACCCTGTCCTTCAGCGACATCATCAAGATGCAGCTCGACGCAGCGCAGGCTCCCTCGGCAGATGCGGCGGTTGCCTGACATGGTCAAGACCCCCGAAGAACTGGAACTCATGCGCAACTCGGGCAGGTTGCTCGCCTCCGTCTTCGAGATGCTCGATGGTGTTGACCTTGCCGGAATGTCGACACTCGCCGTCAACGACATGGTGGAGCGTTTCATAACCGAGGACCTTGCCGCCCGTCCGGCCAGCAAAGGGCAATACGGCTTTGAATTTGTGCTGAATTGCTCAATCAACCAGGTCGTCTGCCACGGCATTCCGGACCGGAACGAGATCATCCGCGACGGCGACATCATCAATCTGGATATCACGCTCGAAAAGGACGGCTTCATTGCCGATTCCAGCAAGACCTATGTGGTCGGAAACGCCAGTGCGGCCGCAAGACGGCTGGTGCGTGTTGCCCAGAAAGCGATGTGGAAAGGGATCGAGCAGGTAAAGCCGGGCGCCTATCTGGGCGATATCGGCCATGCAATCGAAAAACACGCCAAGAAGAACGGCTACTCGGTGGTGCGCGACTATTGCGGGCACGGCATCGGCCGTGAAATGCACGAGGAGCCCAACGTACTGAATTTCGGACGGCGCGGAACGGGCATGAGATTGCGCGAAGGCATGGTCTTCACCGTCGAGCCGATGATCAACCAGGGCACCAGCCGGGTTTCAACCGAAGAGGACGGCTGGAAGGTTGTGACCAAAGACGGCAAGCTGTCGGCGCAGTTCGAACACACGGTCGCCGTTACCGCCGATGGTGTCGAGGTTCTGACCCTGCGCCGAGATGAAACAGCCCTGACAGGATAGAGGCCGTAAGGTGTGGCCCTCAGCCCGCTCTGCGTCCGCTCGCCAGTTTCATCGCCTCGAAAAGGGCGGCAGGTGACAGGGGTTTTGTCAGGATTTCCCGGAACCCCGCATCCCGCAAACGCGTGTCGCCAACAGACTCCAGAGCCGCCGTCACGGCGATCAGCGGCAGGTCCGGGCGCAGAGATCCGAGCGCCTCGGCCGTTTCGACACCGCTCATGCCGGGCATGTGCAGATCGAGCAACGCGGCATCGAAGTCGCTCTTTTGAACGAGACCGACAGCCTGCTCGCCCGATCTGGCGGCCTCCGACGAAATGCCGAAGGATTCCAGCAGCGCTGCCAGCAGACGGCAATTGGTCTCGTTGTCATCAACAATAAGCACATGCGCCGACAAGGGCCCGGTGACAGACGCATCTTCGGATGTTGCCGATGTTCCATGCTGGTCTGCCTCGGCCTGCAACAGGCCGTCATCGCCCTCGCCGAGCGGAATTTCCACATTGAACCGGCTGCCGCCGGTCTCGGAACGCGCCAGTGTCAACCGGCCATTCATGTCCCGGACGAACTGCGCCGTCCCCCAAAGACCGAGACCCGTTCCAGGCGCGGTTTCCCGGCCGTGCCGGCCCCGGACGAAGGGCCGGAACAGCCGTGCACCTTCTTCAGGCTCGATCCCGGGGCCGCTGTCTGCAACGGAAATCAGGATGGAGGACGGATCGCCCTGACCGGAGGCATCCTCCGATTTGTGGCCGGCTGCGCGAACTTCGACCGTGACCCCGCCCTCAGCAGTGTATTTGACAGCATTGTCCAGCAATGTCGTGATCACCCGGCGCAGTGTCCCACCACTTGATGTAACCGCCTCGCGGGCCTCGTCGTCTATTTTCAGCGTCAAGGTCAGGTTTTTTGCTTCGGCCGCGACCTGGAAGAGGTCGGCGATTTCCGAAACGACATCGGCGATCCGACTGGGTCTTGTTTCCGCTTGCGATCCCGGTTCGGCAGCCGTGACAAGCTCGCCCGTCATCTGCGTAAGTGCATCGATGGAGCGAATGAGGATCGACAGTTGATCTTTTTGTGTCCCGTTCAGCGGACCGGTGCCGATCAGCTCCGCCGTCAGGCGCATGGCGGCAAGCGGCGTTCTGAGATCGTGGGCCAGAAGCGCAAGTTTGACGCTGTCCTCGTCATGATTTGCCATGCGGCCGGAGGTCCTTCGCCTGAATGGGTCTCAACCGGGCTTGCCAGACACGCGCCAAAAAGCCAAGTTGGTCGAAATTCTGCTTACCTTGCCGTGTGGCCGCTGTCCATCCAGACCGGCATCCACCTGCACCCAGTCCCAAATCAACCGGAAACAGCCTTTGGGTTGCCGCATAGATGCTTGCTCAAACACTTACGATCGTCGCCCCGGTTTTCCTGCTGATCGGCATTGGCTACTGCCTCGCCAAAACCCGCATTCTGAACCAGAGCATCAGCGAAGCACTCGGGCAGTTCGTCTATATCGTGGCGATCCCGGTGCTGATCTTCCGATCGCTGATCGGCGCTGACCTCAGCGCGGGTGTTCCGCTGGCGCTCTGGGCAACCTACTTCATCGGCGTCGGCTTTGCCTGGTTGCTCGGATCGCTGATCATTCGCAAGGGTTTCGGCCGCGATGCCCGGGCAAGCGCGATCGGCGGGATATCCGCCGCCTTCGCCAACACGATTCTGGTCGGTCTGCCACTGGTTGCCTCGGTATACGGCGACGAAGGTCTGGCCCCACTGCTGCTGATCATCTCGATCCACCTGGCCACGATGACAGTACTGATGGCGGTGATGATGGAGCGGGCAGCTGCAATCGACAACGGCACGGCCTCCCCTCCCATTTCCCAACTGTTGATGGGAGCCGGAAAAAGCCTGGTGAAGAACCCCCTCGTCGTCACCATCGTCGCCGCCTTTATCTGGCGGCAGACAGGCCTGGAGCTGCCGGAGATCGGTCTCGACGTAATCAGCCGCATCGCCGCCACGGCGCTGCCTCTGTCACTGCTGTCACTGGGCATGAGCCTCGTGCAATACGGCATGCGCGGCAATATTGTGCCAGGACTGATCCTCAGCATCATCAAGATGCTGCTCATGCCGATCGTCGTTTTTTGTTTCGGGGCTTTCGTGTTCCATCTGCCGCCTCTGTGGACAGCCGTTGCGACCTTGACGGCCAGCTGCCCGACGGGTGTCAACGCCTATATTTTCGCCAACCGATACGGCACCGGCCATTCCATGTCCGCAAATGCGATTACCATGACCACGCTCTGCGCCATCGTTACAGCCAGCTTGTGGATCTGGTTCCTGGATCATTGGTTCGGCATGAGCCTGCGCTAATCCCTGAACGCGCTAGAGCCCGATCCTCTTGCGCAATTCGGCATGGGTCATGCCGGCCTCACGCAACGACCGGAGACTGGTGTCCTTGCTGGACTTCGAGAGCTTGCGTCCGTCCGCCCCCAGGACGAGCCTATGATGCCGGTAGACCGGTGACGGCAGGCCGAGCAGTTCCTGCAGGACCCTGTGCACGCTGGTTGCGTGATAAAGGTCCTGTCCGCGCAGCACATCGGTGATGCCTTGCCTGGCATCATCGACCACCACCGACAGATGATAGCTCGTCGGCGTATCCTTGCGGGCAAGGATCACATCACCCCACGCCGCCGCCTCGACAGGCACCGCGACAGGTTCGGCAAACAGGTTTTCGCCTTCCGCCCCCGTTTCCTGCCACGACAGCGCCCTTCCGATCTGCGCGAGGGCGCGCTGCATGTCGAGACGCAGTGAGAACGGCGCATCGCTGGCCGCCCGGCTCCTGAGCTCTTCCGCCGAAAGAACCGCAGCATCGCCAGGATAAAGCGGCGCACCGTCGGGATCCCGCGGCCAGCTTATTCCATTAGCTTCCTTGGCAGAAACGAACGCTTTGATTTCAGCACGGGTCAGATAGGCGGGATAAACCAGGCCTATGTCCTGCAACTTTTCCAGGGCTGCCCGGTATTGCGGAAAATTTTCCGATTGGCGCAACACGGGCTCATCGAGCGGCACACCCAACCAGGCGAGATCCTCGAACATCTCCCGTTCCAGGTCCGGCGTGCACCGGGTCTGGTCGATGTCTTCCACCCGCACGAGAAACCGGCCACTGAGCGCAACAGCTGCACGCGCATTCAGGAGAGCCGAAAGCGCATGCCCCAGGTGCAAGTGCCCATTGGGCGAAGGAGCAAAGCGGAATACGGGCTGGGTCATGAGATCGGCAAAGGCTGTTGACGCGGAGCGGGCTGATGAGTGAAGTCCTACCTATCATTCCCCAGCCGCCGCGCAAGAGACAGTATCGCCCGACAGCTCAAGACATCTCCGGACAAGCCCCGCCGACATGACCCCGATTACCACCGAAGAAGACATCGAAGCCGGACTCAAGGCGCTGATCCGTCTCGACCCGCGCCTGCAGGAAATTGCAGGAACAGCAGGACCGATCCCCTTGCGCCGCCGCGCGGCCGATTTTGAAGGTCTTGCACAGATTGTCACCGGACAGCAGGTGTCGGTTGCCAGCGCGGCTGCCATCTTCGCACGCCTTCAGGTGCTGATTGCGCCGCTGACGGCAGAAAACCTGGCAACCTTCACCGACGAGGAACTGGCAGGCGTCGGCCTGTCCCGACCGAAAATCCAGACCTTGCGCGCGCTGACGGAAGCATGTGGCAACGGTCTCGACCTTGCTCATCTGGCACAGGCGCCGGCGGATGAAGCCCACCGCGCATTATGCGAGATAAAGGGTATTGGCCGCTGGACCGCGGATATCTTCCTGCTGTTCTGCGCGGGACATCCTGATGTCTTCCCAAGCGGCGACCTGGCCTTGCAAGTCGCGGTTCAGGTGTCCCTCGGCTTGGCAGAACGTCCGGCACCAAAAGAGCTCGACGTCATCGCCGAGGCCTGGACACCGCACCGCGCCGTTGCCGCCCGTCTCTTCTGGGCTTGGTACAAGGTGAAAAAACAGGGCCGGGAAACCCTGCCGGTCTAGGGTGTGGTCCCTATCGGGCCGACATGTCCGCAACGGCCCGCAACAGAAGATCGATGTCCTCTGGCCGGGACAGACGATGATCGCCATCCGGCACCAGCGAAAAAGTGACATCGTCCAGCGGCAAGGCCTCAACCAGGCGGCGTGCATGACTTTCCGGCACATCCGGGTCCTGCGCGCCCTGCAGGATCGTAACGGGAGCACCGAGATGAAGCGGCGTCCCGAAAAGTAGGTGATTGCGGCCATCTTCGATCAGCTTGCGCGTGATCACATAGGGCGCATCGCTATAGGCTGAAGGCTGTTCCCAGCGGCCATCGGCAAGAATAGCGGCACGGATCTCATCGCTGAAGCGCTGCTTCCACATCAGCTCTTCGGTAAAATCAACCGCGGGAGCAATCAGAACCAGCCCCTTGATACGGCCAGTGTCCTTGCGGGCGAGCGCCAGCAACAAGGCGAGCCACCCGCCCATGGAGGAGCCGACCAATACGGTTTCGCCCGGGCAACAAGCATCGAAAACGGCAAGCGCTTCCTCCAGCCAGTCGGAAACACAGGCATCTTCGAAATCACCGCCCGACAGGCCATGGCCGGAATAGTCGAACCGCACCACACCCTGCCCGTTTCGTGCCCCCTCCTCGGCCAATGCCTCGGCTTTTGTCCCGGACATGTCCGACTTGAACCCGGACAACCACAAGATGCCGGGTAACGAACTTGCCCCGGAACCCGGCGCGTTCCGCACGGCAATCCGGCGTTTCACGTCGTTTTTTCCGATCTGGATGAATTGCGGTTCGGAATCACCCATATTAAGGCTCTCGTTCTGATAGATGTTTTCTGTTCATGCCATTTGGCACAGACGCCCCGCCTTGACCAGTTCACCGGAGATCCGATTTGGTTCATCTGCCTTCTGAGACCACGATTTTGCAAGTGATCCCGGATCTCAACTCCGGTGGCGCCGAGCGCACGACGCTGGACGTTGCCAAAGCGGTGGTGGAAGCCGGCGGAAAGGCTCTCGTCGCAAGCCAGGGCGGCCAGATGGTGCCGGAACTGGAAGCCCTTGGCGCGGAACACATTGTGCTGCCCGTCAAGTCGAAGAACCCGGCGACCCTCTGGAAGAATGCAGCCAGGCTGGCGGAGATCGTGACCACACGCAAGGTCAGCCTGCTTCACGCTCGCAGCCGGGCCCCGGCATGGTCGTGCCTTTGGGCCGCACGGCGCACCCGAACCCCTTTCGTGACCACCTACCACGGCACCTATAACCAGTCGAATGCGCTGAAGGGCTGGTACAATTCGGTCATGGCACGCGGGGATGCGGTGATTGCCAATTCGCATTTCATATCCGGGCTGATCGAAGACCGGCACCCGTTCGCAAAAGGCAAGATCACCGTCATCCAGCGCGGATCCGATCTGAAAGGCCTGCTACCCGACAATGTCAGCGCTCTGCGGCTGCAGGCATTGAAGGACCAGTGGGGCATCCCGATGGGACGCCCGATTCTTCTCAACATGGCCCGGCTGACCGCCTGGAAGGGACAGCGTGTCGTGATCGAGGCGATGGCGCTTCTGCAAGACAGGCTGCCGTCCGACCCGATCGCCATTCTGGCGGGCGATGCCCAGGGTCGCGATGGTTATCTGGCGGAGTTGAAAAAGTTGATTGCCGACAACGGACTGCAGGACAAGGTCCGGATCGTCGGTCACTGTGCCGACGTCCCCGCCGCCATGGCATTGGCCGATATTGCGATTGTTGCTTCTGTCGAACCGGAAGCCTTCGGCAGGGCGGCAGTCGAAGCACAGGCCGCAAGGGTGCCTGTAATCGTCTCCAACCTCGGAGCGGTACCTGAAACCGTCCTCTCCCCGCCCGATGCGGCCGAAAGCGAACGCACCGGCTGGCGGGTGGCACCGGGCGACCCTCAGGCTCTGGCGGATGCCATTGTCCGTGTGTTGGGCCAGGACGTGGACGAGAAAAACAAAATGGCGGACCGGGCTCTCGCCCATGTCCGCCAGAATTTCTCGGTCGAAACCATGTGCGCCCGCACGCTCGGTGTTTATGCCGGCCTGCTGGGCGCCTGATCTCAGCCGGCGCGTACGCGTGCCAGGAAGCCGTCGACCTCGGCCTGAAGCGCCCGGGCATTGCTTGCAAGTGTGCCGGAGGCCGCCTGCAGCTCTTCCGCCGCATGCCCCGACTGGGTGGCTGCTTCGCTGACGCTGCTGATGTTGCGGGTCACATCGCGTGTACCGGTGGAAGCTTCGTGCACATTGCGCGCGATCTCGGTGGTTGCCGCGCCCTGCTCTTCGACAGCCGCCGCGATCCCGCCGGCAATCTCGTTGATCTCGAAGATCGTCTTGGTGATGCCGTCGATAGCAGAGACCGCGTCACGGGTCGCCGACTGGACACCGGAAATCTGCAGGGAGATTTCCTCGGTCGCCTTGGTCGTCTGGCTGGCCAGTTCCTTCACTTCCGACGCAACGACGGCAAATCCCTTGCCGGCCTCGCCCGCACGGGCCGCTTCGATTGTGGCATTGAGCGCCAGAAGATTGGTCTGCTCCGCGATATCGGAAATAAGCTTCACCACTTCACCGATCCGCGAGGCGGCTTCGGCAAGTCCCTGCACCTGGTCGTTGGTCTTCTTGGCTTCCGCCGTTGCCGTGGAAGCAACATTTGAAGACTGGGCGACCTGTCGGGAAATTTCAGAAACCGTCGACGACAGCTCTTCGGCTGCGGAGGCAACGGTCTGAACGTTGGCAGATGCCTGCTCGGCTGCCGCGGCAACGTTCGAGGATTGTTGCTGGGTCTGCTCGGCGGTGGCGCTCATGGAACTTGCGCTCGATTCCAGCTGGGACGACGAGGACGATACCGCCTGGACGATTTCACCAACGGAGCTTTCGAAACTGTCGGCAAGCTCCATCATCATCCGCTTCTGCTCGGCGGCGGTTCTTGCTGCCTGTTCCTTCTGCTCCGCTTCCAGTTCGCGGGTCCGGACGGCATTGGCGCGGAAAACCTCCACGGCGCGGGCCATGCTCCCGATCTCGCTCTTGCGGTCGGTGTACTGGACGTCGATGTCGATGGATCCGCCAGCGAGCGTTCCCATGGTTCCGGTAAGCGTTTTCACCGGCCTGGTAATGCTGCGGCCGATCAGCCAGCCAAGCCCGATAGACAGCACCAATGCGATGGCGGAAACGGTCAGGAATGTTGTTTTGGAGAAGGCCTGGGCAGTGTCCAGCGCTTCCCCGGCAGCCAGCTTGCCCGCATAGGCAGCTTCAGACATCACCGCCCATTCCGGAGCGACCTGGGCGTAGATTGCTTCGATCTCGACCAGGTCGGCAGCGATCTTCAGGGACAAGTCGGCATAAGCCTTGAAGGAGGCCTGGTAAGTGTCCAGCAGCTTGCCGATTTCAGCCTGCTCTGCGTCGGACAACCCGCTTTTCGGCAGCAGATCGGCGAATTCGGCCCGCCGTTCGCTGATCCTGCCGACGTATTTCTCGTCACCGCGCAGCATGAAATCTTTTTCATGACGGCGCATCATCAGCATCTTGACGGTCAATGAGTCCAGATTGGCGGCATCCAGCTTGCTTTCCACGTCATGGACGGCAGTGCGCAGAGACCCCTGCAGCCCGGTGCTTTCGTCGAGCCCCATACGGGTAAGCTCTTCGGTCAGAACATCGAACTTGGCCTTGTGCTGATCCAGCACGCTGCGAAGCGTCGCGATGTTGCCCGTGATGGAAGCCGATTGCGGCTTCGTATCGACATCATTCAGGTTGCTCTGGGCTTTCTCGAACTCGGCCTTGTATTCCTCGACGAAGGCAAGGTCCTTGTTCAGAAGAAAGTCCTTCTGGCTACGTTGCATGTTCTGGGCATGAGCCTGAACCTGCGACACCTTGAAGTCCATTTGCGAGTATTCAGCCAGATTGTCGATTTCGTGCGACACGATTTGCTGGCTGTAAAGCGCCGTGCCAAGCAATACGCCAATGGCAACCACGGCGATCGCGGACAGCGCTCCGACACGCACCGCGATGGGCAAATCTGCAAAGAACTTCATAATGGTCTCGTTTTTTTGGGGCAGCTCATGTCGAGCCTTGCACAGTGTGCCCACAAAACGCTCAAGCCATTAATTTTCCTTTACGCAACTTGAATACTGAGCCAACTAAACTTCCAAACCATAGGTTTATACTTTAAGTCACTCAACCATTCAGAGAATTCATTCAACTTATTATTTAGGCAAAACAGCCTTTTTCACTGCTCCTGAATACCGGCCTGCCCAAAAACCGCACAGTTTCGCGGGGCCTTCCTGTCACTTTTGACCATCACAAAAGGAACGCAGACGCCAGCGTGCGTCATTTTTTCGCGTCGGGTCGGTGTAATCTTTTTCAGGGTTTCAGCCAAAAGCGACCCGAAACCGGCAAAGGTTTGGGTTCGTTCTGCCGGCGCGCAAACCCTCTGGTCTCGCTGCACGCCACCAGAACACGGGCGTCACGCTGCCAGCGGATACGCCTCTTCCACCAGATAGGGGCCGCCACCGACACTTGATTTCGCCGAGAACAGCACAAAACGTCCGGCAATGAAGGGCTGTGCCTGGAAGTTGCCGCGCTCGCTCAGCCACTTGGCCACGTCCTCGTTTGTCGAGGTCCTGCAACGGGCAAGGGTCACATGCGGAACATACTTGCGCCGCTCGGCCGGCAGATGCAGACGCTGGATGATGCGTTCCTGCTCGGCCTGCAATTCGGCAAGTTGAGCGGTCGGCTCAACCCGGGCCCAGACTGCATGCGGCTTGCCGTTGCCGAAAGAACCAAGACCGTTGAGGCGGATTTCCACCGGATCCCTGCGTACACGATCGAGCGCGGCGGCGATCTCGTCGGCCGTACGGTCATCGATGTCGCCAATGAAGCGCAAGGTGATGTGGTAGTTCTCCGGATCAATCCAGCGGGCGCCCCGAAGGCCTCCCCGGAGCATCGAAAGCATGAGTGCCGTCTGGGACGGAATCTCAAGGCCTGTAAAAAGGCGCGGCATGGGTGTTCCCTCCGCTGTCGCTGATGAATCCCATGAGGAATCAACTTCATGAAAATCGCAAGACAAAAAGCTAAGTTTTTGAGCGCGTTCAAAAATTCAGCGCCGCACTCAAATGAATACCGGGCTGGTTCATAACCAGCCCGGCCTCCGATCTGCAGATGATTCTCTAAAAAGATTTATCGATCAGGAAGTTACGCCAGTTACGGCGCCGGATTGCCGAATTCCTGATGCAGCGCATCGATTTTCTCCAGAACATCGGCACTCAGCGTAACGTCCGCAGCTCCGATGTCGGTATCCAGCTGCTCAATGGTCGTCGCACCCAGGATGACCGAGGTCATGAAAGACCGCGACATGGCAAAGGCAAGTGCCATCTGCGACGGATCAAGCCCCGCCTCCTGCGCCAGGTCCAGATAGGCATCGACCGCCTCGATGGTGCGCGGATGCTCATAGCGCTGCAGGCGGTTGAACAGCGTCTTGCGGGCACCTGCCGGAAGGGCGCCATTGCGGTATTTGCCCGTCAGATATCCCTGGGCCAGTGCCGAATATCCCAGAAGACCGACATCTTCCCGGCGGGCAACTTCCGCAAGGCCGGTTTCGAAGGTCCGGTTGACCAGGGAATAGGCGTTCTGGATCGAGACCACCCGCGGCACGTCATACATCTCGGACGCCGCAACGTAGCGCATCGTGCCCCAGGCACTTTCGTTGGAGACACCGACGTGACGGATTTTGCCGGCCTTGACCAGATCCCCAAGGATTTCCAGCGTCGACTGGATGCTGTTTTCGTCCGGAGCCGGTTCGACATCCGCCCAGCGCGTCGGGTTTGAACCGAAACCGCCGACGTTCCGGTCCGGCCAGTGGATCTGGTAGAGGTCGATATAGTCTGTTTCCAGGTTCTTCAGGCTGCGGTCGACCGCAAATTCGATCTCTTCGCGAACCAGTTTCGCCTTCGCACCATTTTCACGGAACCAGTCCATGTCGGTCCGCCCGACCACCTTGGTGGCCATGACGATCTTGTCCCGCATGCCGGTTTTCTTGAACCACGTGCCGACGATGCGCTCGGTCCGGCCCTGGGTCTCTTTCTTCGGCGGGATCGGATAGAGTTCTGCCGCGTCGAAGAAATTGATGCCCTTTTCCACGGCGTGGTCCATCTGGGCGTGACCTTCCGCCTCGGAGTTCTGCTCCCCGAAGGTCATGGTACCGAGGCAAAGGGCGCTGACCTGTATATCCGTGCGGCCAAGACGGCGCTTTTCCATAAGACTATCCTTCAAATTTTGAAAACGGGGCGTCCCGGAAGCCGGATCGGCTTCCACCCCAGGTCCAGAGCAAAGCCCCTAGGATCGGGCTTTGGCCAAAAGCTCTTCCACTTTCGGCAGAATGTTTTCGACGATGACTTCCACCCCTTTGGCGTTGGGATGCATACCGTCGGAAAGGTTGAGATCGGGATTGAGGGCGGCACCCTCGAGGAAGAAGGGATAAAACAACGCATCGTGCGCCTTGGCAACATCGGAGTAGATCGGATCGAATGCCTCGGCATATTCCGGCCCAAGATTGCGCGGGGCCAGCATGCCCGCGACAAGCACGGCAACACCGCGTTCCGTCAGGCGTCGGACGATTTCGTCGATATTCTTGCGCGTCAGCTCCGGAGAGATCCCCCGCAACGCGTCGTTTGCTCCGAGCTCCACGATGACTGCACTGGTGTCCGGCCCCACCGACCAGTCCAGCCGCGACAGCCCGCCGCTTGACGTGTCGCCAGACACGCCGGCATTGACGACCTCGACCGATTGCCCCTTCGCATCAAGCGCTTTCTGGAGCTGATCCGTGAAGCCCTCTCCTGCCGACAGTTGATAGCCGGCGGACAGACTGTCCCCCAGCACCACCAGTTTCAGATCGGCCGACTGGGCGGCCATTGGCAGGAAAGACAGGATGATTATCGTCAGGCAGGCAATAAACCGGTTCACGTGAACACTCTTTTGGGACTGGAAGACGCTCTTCAACAGGCCCATATGGTCGCAGAGCGTCCAATTGTCGAGGGCTTGTGACTGTCAGGAAGACGATCAACGCCCATTGTAAAGGCCAGAGAATGACAAATTCGCCCGCGATCGCCCTGAAAGACGTCCACCTGACCCTCGGCGAAGGCGCCGGGCGGGTGCATATCCTGAAGGGGATCGACCTTCAGATCGAGAAGGGGGCCTCCGTCGGCCTTGTCGGCCCGTCAGGGTCCGGAAAATCGACATTGCTGATGGTCATGGCGGGGCTGGAACGCGCTGATGAAGGCTCGGTCAACGTGGCCGGATCCGAACTCGGCCCCCTGTCCGAAGACCAGCTGGCCCGGTTTCGCGGCCGCAATGTCGGGATCATTTTCCAGTCATTTCACCTTGTTCCCAACATGACCGCTTTGGAAAACGTGGCCGTGCCGCTGGAACTTGCTGGGGATACCGCCGCCTTCGACAAGGCCAAGGCGGAGCTGGATGCCGTCGGGCTCGGACACCGCATGCACCACTACCCGGCGCAACTGTCCGGCGGCGAACAGCAGCGCGTCGCCGTGGCAAGGGCACTGGTCGTCGAACCCGCGATCCTGATCGCAGACGAACCGACTGGCAACCTCGATGAAAGCACCGGCGCACAGATTGTCGACCTGATGTTCACCGCCCAGAAGAACCGGGGCACGACGCTGGTTCTGGTCACCCACGACCCGAGCCTTGCCGCCCGCTGCGACCGCATGATCCGCGTTCGCTCCGGAGAAATCGAAGAAGAAACGTCTGACCGCGCCCGCCGCGAGGTGTCTGCATGAGCGCGTTTGTCCCGGGCAACGCACCGGCAAACCACCAGACGATGCGCCTTGCAGCCCGGTTCGCCTTTCGTGAACTGCGCGGCGGCCTCAAGGGTTTCTACATTTTCATTGCCTGTATCGCGCTCGGCGTAGCGGCAATCGCAGGCGTCACGTCTGTCTCACGGGCTCTGACAGAAGGGATTTCGCGCGAAGGTCAGTCCATCCTGGGCGGTGATCTCGATTTTTCCCTGATCCACCGGCAGGCCGACGCCGATCAACTTGCCTATCTGAACGGCCTTGGTGACCTGTCCCGCGTTGCGACCACGCGGGCCATGGCAAGAAGACCGGAGACCGGCGATCAGGCATTGGTAGAGCTGAAAGCCGTCGACGGTCCCTATCCCCTTTATGGCACATTTGAACTTGCCTCCGGAAAGGCCTTGGAAACGGCCCTGGCCCGGAAAGACGGGACCTGGGGCGCCGTTGTGGACCCTTCTCTTCTGGCGCGGCTTGGCGCGAATGTTGGCGATACGCTGTCCCTCGGACGAGCCACCATCCGAATTGCCGACACAATTGCAAACGAACCGGACAAACTGGCCGGGGGCATGGAATTCGGTCCGCGCCTTCTGATTTCCGATGCCGCCCTGCCTGAAACCGGCCTGATCCAGCCCGGCAGCTTGGTCCGCTGGCATTACCGCGTTCGAATGGCCCCGGCTCCCAACCTGGAAGCAATGGAAGGGATCGTCGAAGAGGCCAAATCCGCCCAACCCGACGCGGGATGGCGTATCCGCTCCCGCGCCAATGCGTCCCCGGGCCTTCAACGCAGCATTGATCGCTTCGCACAATTCCTGACACTGGTCGGCCTGACCGCGCTGGTGGTTGGCGGTGTTGGCGTGGCCAATGCCATCCGCGCCTATCTGGAAACCAAGCGTGAGGTTATCGCTAGCTTCAAGTGCCTGGGCTCGACGGGCGGCTTCGTCTTCAAGATCTATCTGGTTCAAATGCTGGTGCTTGCGCTGCTCGGCATCGTCGTCGGCCTTGTGCTGGGTGCCCTGATCCCCTTTGCCGCGGCTGCCGCACTGGCGCCGGTTCTACCGGTCAAGCTCGCGGCCAGCATCTATCCGACCGAGCTTGCCCTTGGCCTCGTCTACGGCCTCCTGACCGCTCTCGCCTTTGCAATCTGGCCGTTGGGGCGGGCTCATGACGTACCGCCGACAGCCCTTTTCCGGGATATCGTGACCGGCGGCGCCAAGCTGCCGCGCAAACGCTACCTGTTTGCCACCGCGGCAACAGTGCTTGCCCTTGCCGCCATCGCCATTCTGCTTGCCCACGACCAGCGCATGGCCGGCACCTACATCGCCGCATCCGCCGGTGCGTTCGTTTTGCTGGTGCTGGTCGCACGCGCGATCATGGCCATAGCCAGGCGCCTGCCCAGTGTCCGCTCGACCGAGCTCAGGCTGGCGATTGCAAACATTCACCGTCCCGGAGCGCTGACCCCGTCAGTCGTGTTGTCGCTCGGACTTGGCCTGTCGCTGCTGGTAGCCCTTGCCCTCATCGACGGAAACCTGCGGCGCGAGCTGACCGCAACCATTGCCGACAAGGCTCCGAGCTTCTTCTTCATCGATATCCAGAGCCATGAACGCGATGCCTTCGAGGCCTTGCTGAATGCTGAAGCATCCGACGCCAACCTGCAAAGCGTCCCGATGCTGCGCGGACGCATTGTCTCGCTGAACGGTATTGCAGCCGACAAGTTCGTCCCCGCCCAGGAAGGCTCCGGCTGGGTGCTGCGCGGTGACCGCGGCATTACCTATGACGCAAGCTTGCCCAAGAACTCGAAGCTGGAAGAAGGCTCCTGGTGGCCGGAGGACTACACCGGCATTCCGCTGGTGTCCTTCGATGAAGAGGCCGCCACCGATCTCGGTCTCAAGATCGGAGACCGGATCACGGTCAATGTGCTCGGCAGGGAAATCACGGCGGAAATTGCCAACACACGTACAGTAGAATGGCAGTCCCTTGCGATCAATTTCGTGATGGTGTTTTCGCCGAATACTTTTGCCGGTGCCCCGCATGCCCATCTGATGACCCTTGGCTGGGACGATGATGTGTCGGAAGAGACGGAACTTGCCTTGTTGAAGACTGTCTCGAACGCCTTTCCGACAGTGACGGCAATCCGGGTGAAGGACGCGATCTCTCAGGTCAACGATCTGGTGGCACAGCTTGCCTGGGCCATCCGCGGCGCAAGCTCGATCACGCTGATCGCCAGCGTTCTGGTTCTGGCAGGTGCACTTGCCGCCGGTCATCGCAGCCGGATCTACGATGCGGTCATTCTGAAAACCATTGGTGCGACACGGGCTCGCCTGATCTTCGCCTATGCACTCGAATACGCCATTCTGGGCCTTGCAACGGCGGTGTTCGCCCTGCTGGCCGGAGGGGTCGCCGCCTGGTACGTGATAACGCAGATCATGGATGGGTCATTTGTGATGATGCCGGTGACCGCAGCAGGTGCCGCGCTGATCGCGCTGGTGCTGACGGTGGGTTTCGGCCTCATCGGCACATGGCGGGTGCTGGGTGAAAAGCCCGCACCTGTCCTGCGAAATCTCTAGCGCAAAATGCGGTCAGCTGCTGTAGCGGCCAACGTGCGCACAGGAAATAGCTGGTCAAAGGACGTTTGCCGGCTTCCGTCGCACCTCCTTTGATCAGCAAGGCTATTTCCGGCGAACCGGTAGACTTCCGAAAACAAGATCCAACGAATTCTTGACGAGCGCTGATCTATTTCGATCCGGCGCCCACAGCTCTTGGCAAACTTCGTTCAGGAAAAAATCCTGAAATACAACCAAATCGCGACAAACTTCAGCTCCACACAACTTGCATACTGAATTGATCTTGGCTATCCGGTTCAGCTCCGGGCAGTTTGTTAAGAAGGGGCCATTCCATGTTCAAGTTTCTCCCGAAAATTCGTTTGAAGACCATTGCCGGGGCTGCAGCCCTGTCCGCAGTTGCCGCTATGGCTTTCGCCCCTGCCGCGTCGGCGGAAAGCCCGTTTCATACCGGGGTCTGGCAGTTGAACACGCCGGAAGGCCCGCGCGGCCTCGTCGTCAGTGACTGGCTGGTCTTCGAAAACGGCTTGCCGAAGCGCTGGCTCTATCGCCGGGCCGGCACCAACGACGCCAACCAGTTCGATTTCTTCACCCGTTCGATGAACGATTCCGGCTATACGCCGGTCGGCATCCGGGTGTACCGGACCGGCGACAATGCGATGAAATACACGCTGGCGCCCAAGGGCGAGGATCCGATCGAGGTTTCCGCCGTCCGTCTTTCCATCCCGAATTTCGAGAACTCCTGCCTTTCCGTCGAGAAAAAAGGCAAGCGCTTCTACGGTAACTGGGTCGGCACTGAAGGCTCCAAGCTGAAGAAACTGAACGTGTCGAAAAACCGGCTGACCATCGACGGCGAAGCGCGCAAGGTATCGATTGCGGAAGTCCGCGTCGGCCGCATGGGCATCACCGAAAATGGCAAGCCGATCGCTTTCCTCACCGATGCCGGCGGCGACTATGCGGTTCTGCAGTGGTTCAAACCCGGTGTGACTGTCGAGCAGATGCAGGATCCGGAAAAGGAAATCCTCGATTTCGCGTCGGAAGAAATCGTTCGCAACCCCGGCGGCACCTGCGACCGGCAGATCGAATCCCGACTGAAAGCCATGAAATAATACGACTGAATCTGAGCCTGTTTTTAAGGATAGGTTCAAATAATACGTCCTGAGCGCAAAGATTACGAATTTTTCATCGAATTCGACTTGTGCTCGGGATAGGCTTTTCCCATATGTTGAGGGAGTTGTGTTGCATGCGCGATTGCATGCGCACGTCTATCTAGAAGGGGATTTTTACGACCATGTCGACCTATGACCGTCAATCTCAAGGCGCGTATACCGTCGCCGGCGCACGCGCCGAGGCCGGCATCGATCAGGGCCTGCGCTCCTACATGCTGGGCGTCTATAACTACATGACCATCGGCCTTGCGCTGACCGGCTTTCTTGCGCTGGCAACGGTCATGCTTGCAACGACCACCGATCCGAACTCTGCTGTCGCCAGCCTTGGCAACGGCCGCATGCTCACCCAGCTGGGTGTTGCCATCTACGGCAGCCCGCTGAAATGGGTTGTCATGCTCGCACCGCTCGGAATGGTGTTCTGGCTGTCCTTCCGCATTCAGTCCATGAGTGCCGGCGCAGCGCGGACCCTTTTCCTGGTCTACGCATCCGTAATGGGTATCTCCCTGTCCTCGATCTTCCTGGTCTACACCCCGGGCTCGATCGCTCAGGTCTTCTTCATCACCGCCGGTACCTTCGGCGCGCTGAGCCTGTTCGGCTACACCACGAAGAAGGACCTGTCCGGCTGGGGCTCGTTCCTGTTCATCGGCCTGATCGGTATCGTGATCGCGTCGCTGGTCAACATCTTCATGGCATCTTCCGCCCTGCAGTTCGCCATCTCCGTGATCGGTGTTCTGGTGTTCGCCGGCCTGACCGCCTACGACACCCAGCAGATCAAGGAAATGTACTACGAAGGCGACAGCGGTGAAGTCGCTACGAAGAAGTCCGTCATGGGCGCGCTGCGTCTGTACCTCGACTTCATCAACCTGTTCATCATGCTGCTGCAGCTGTTCGGCAACCGCGACTAAGCGCAGCCAAACTGAACAAACGGAAAAGCCCGGCCTTGTGCCGGGCTTTTTTGTGGCCGCACGAATGTCCGACACATCGCTTGCCTACACTTGCGTCAATGGGCGTCAACGCCAGCCTTGCGCAAATCAATGGAATGAAGCGGCAGAACACTGCGCTGCCAGGCTTGGCCGAACCAATCGTCTGGTCCGCGGCCGGCGGGTAACCGACCAGCATCAGCCGGTCATTGACGCGACCATCAAGGAAATGCCTGTGACCGGATCAACGCAGGGCAAATGAACCACATCCGGTCATCAGCTGACTGACCGTATGCCTGGTCAGGCGTCGACCACCCGAAGATGTTTTTTCTTCTCCAGAACCCTCAGCACCTGCGCCAGATCGTGGCCACGCTTCAGGATCATGCCCCCGGTCGCCACGACCGAATATGTGCCCTGGCGGCGGGCCAGTTTCGGGTCCTTCTCGATCCTGTAAAGCGGCATTTCGGAAGATCTGCGAAACACGGAGAAGATTGCCCGGTCCTTCAGGAGGTCGATGGCATAGTCCCGCCACTCGCCGTCGGCGACCATGCGCCCGTAGAGCCTCAGGATGACATCGAGTTCGCGCCTGTTGAATGCAACAATGGGTTTGGGAGGGGGAGCCGGTTGATGTTGTGGCGACGGGCTTGCACCCGCACCACGCTGAAACGCACTGTCGTCGGCTTCGCTCATTCCGCCTCCATTCCGTTCGCGGTTTCGCTGCTGACAGGTAACCGACAAGAGAATCGTCGGGAGACGCCTGTCACCTGGCTGTCATGATGCGTCTTCTTTAGCCATTCTGGCAAGCCCGCAACGTCATATTGACAGACAGAGGTCTGAAACCAGAGTAATTTTGCCAATAAGTTTTACGGGAAGAAGTGCAAAAACGAACGCAACGGCACTTTGCCAAGAAAGAATGCATAAATTTCCTTGATTTTGCCGCATTCCAGCCCTTGGCCAGCCATTTTAGACACCCATATTAGGATCATACCCTGATGGGTATGGCCCGTAGAAGCCGCGGAATGCATTAGCCCCCCAGCCCCCCGGGGTTTTTACTGGCCAACCAGATTTAGTGAGTCAAACATCAGGGCAACTGAAGGGCCGGCATTATGCCGGCCCTTTTCATTTGTGGACTTGCCTGTTTATCTGCTTTCAAACTACTTCAGAAAATCCCTGAGGAACGACAGGAACCGCGCATCGGTTCCATAGGCCACATTGACCCGCATTGCCGGCTTCTGCCGGGTCTCCCGGTTCGGATAGAAGACGGCGCCCGGTGCAATGAAGATGCTTTGCTTGCTGGCTGCGGCGCATAGTTCCCTTTCATCCACATCATCGGGAAACTCCACCCAGAGATAGAACCCGGGTATGGAGCACTCACGCACAGACAACCCGATCGCCTCCAGTGTCCCGAAGGATGCCTTGTAGGCGTCTTCCACCCGGCTCCTGAGACGCCGCAGATGTCTCAGATAATGGCCGGCCTGCATCAGATTGAACACGAAGCGTTCGACGTGGTCGGATGAATTGACCACCGTCAGCATCTTGATATCGGCAAGCTGGCGGATGATGTCCGGATTTCCAGCCACGTAACCGCATCTGAGACTGGCCGACAGTGTCTTGGAAAAAGTACCGAGATAAAGCACCCGCTCCAGCTGGTCCAGCGCTGCCAGCCTTGGCAGCGTGGCCGGAAGAATATCGGCAAGCGCATCGTTTTCAACCAGGAGAAACCCCCAGCGCTCGGCAAGCTGCATCAACCCGAATGACCGCGAAGGTGACAGGGAACCGCCGGTCGGATTGTGGCCGTGCGACTGGGTGACAAACATCTTCGGCCGGTAAAGAGCGAGTTTGGCGGTCAGGTCTTCCAGGTCCGGACCGTCCCTGTCACGCCGGATACCGACAATCTGCACCTTGGCGAAGGTCAGCTTGGAAAAGAGCGGATAATAGCCCGGCTCATCGACAAAAACCGTATCGCCAGGCTCCGTCAGATGCCGGATGATCAAATCCAGGCCATGGTTGACGCCATGGGTCAAAAGAAGCCCTTGCGGATCGGCCGGGATCGACCGCTCCAGCAACTGCATCCGCAGCCGGTCCCTCAGCGGGCCATATCCCCACGAACTGCCGTAGCCGAATTCGATCGCTTCGGGAAAAGGCGTCTTGGCGTTGGCGAAATGGCGGCGCAGCTCCGCTCCCTCCATCCACGACGGCGGCGGGCGTCCGTCTCCCGGACGCACTTCATAATGCTGTTCCAGCTGCTCCCGCAGCAACGACATGCCGTCAACCGCAGCCGTGACATGTGGCGCTGGCGGGGTCTTGGAAGCCGATCCGACCTGTGACATGTAGTATCCGGAGCCGGCCCGCGCTTCCAGTAGCCCTCGGGCGACCAGCCGGTCGTAAGCTTCCGCCATCGTGTTTTTCGAAACGCCGTTCTCCCGCGCGGCCTGACGAATGGAAGGCAACCGCTCAAACGTCTTGTACGCCCCTGCCTCCAGCATCAGCGCGACTTTCTCGACGATCTGATCGACGCGAGACAGTTTCCGACCGCTACCCGTAACCCTCATTGTCCCTCAAAATTTACTGGGACAGTGCTGCCCATAAATCCAACAACTGTCCCTTGATTGTCCCAATCAATTTTATGACAGTTTGCCCATTACGCCAGCAAATGGCAATTTCCTTGGGAGGGAAAAATGACCAAAGTAAGTAGACGCAGCCTTCTTGCAGGTGCAGCCGTTGGCGGCACCGCCCTCGCAGCACCGATTGCGGCCAAGGCACAAGATGCGGTTGAGTGGCGCATGCAGGCTCTCTGGGACGCCGGAACCACACCTTTCGAATTCGAGAAGAAGTTTGTCGAGCGCGTCAGCGAACTGACCGACGGCAACTTCAAGATCACGCTGTTCTCCGCCGGCCAGCTCGTGCCTGCCAACCAGGCATTCGATGCCGTTCGCGCCGGCGCCTTCCAGCTGATGAAGACCTTCGACGGCTACGAAGCCGGCAAGATCCCGGCATTTGCCTTCACGTCCACCATCCCGTTCGGCTTCCCCGAGTCCGACCAGTATGAAGCCTGGTTTTACGAAAAGGGTGGTCTGGATCTCGCCCGCGAAGCCTATGCAAGGGCCGGTCTCTTCTACATTGCCCCCACCGTCTATGGCGAAGAGCCGATCCACTCGACCGTCAAGATGGAAACCATCGCCGACATGGCCGGCAAGAAGGGCCGCTTTGTCGGGCTCGCTTCCGCGGTCATGGCCGACCAGGGCGTTTCCGTGACCCCGCTGCCGACGGCGGAAGTCTATACGGCGCTTGAAAAAGGCCTGATCGATTTTGCCGACCGCGGCGATCTCACCGCCAACTACGAAGCAGGCCTTGGCGAAGTCGCCAAGTTCATCATCCTGCCGGGCGTGCACCAGCCGACCACCGCCACCAGCTATGTCGCCAACCAGGGCGCCTATGACGCGCTGCCGGACGACTACAAGGCAGCGCTTGCTGTTGCCGCTCGGGAGATCTCCGGATCGCTGCGCCAGCACATCATGGTGCAGAATGTCGATGTCCTGAAGAAATACGGCGAACAAGGCGTCGAGATCATCCAGCTCGACCCGGCCGATGTCGCGGCCAACCGGTCCAAGGCTGTCGAGTCCTGGAAAAAGGCTACCAAGGAAGACGATCTGGCGAATCGCGTGCTCGCGAGCCAGATTGAGTTCATGACAGCTCTCGGGCTGATCTGACCCTTCCTCCCACCGGACGGTAGACGGCACCTCCCTGCCGTCTGCCGTCCGGTCGTCCTTTCGATCGGCAAATGCTCAGCTTCATGAAATCCGTCAGTTCCATCGTCACCGGCGTCAACCGGTTGTTCTTCCTCCTTGCGGCGGCGCTCATCTTCGCGGTGGTGCCGATACTGCTTTTCGAAGTGGTCGCAAGATACCTGTTCGATGCGCCGACGGTGTGGGCCATGGAAGCCAGCACGTTGATCTTCGGTCCGCATTTCATGCTGGCCGGACCTTACCTTCTGCACCTGAAGGGCCACGTCGCCGTCGACATCTTCAGCGAAAAACTGACGGGATTGCCAAAAGTGGTTCTCGACGTGTTCTCCTATGCCGTCATTGCTGTCTTTGCAGGCGTTTTTGCCTGGGTCAGTTGGCCGCTTGCAATCAACGCCTACTCCCTCGGCGAAACCAGCTTTTCCGCTTGGAACCCACCCGTCTGGTGGCTGAAATTCGTCGTGCCGCTTTCCTTTGCGCTCCTGTTTTTGCAGGCCCTTGTTGAAGCCTACAACGCAACGCGCCCGGCGCAGGAACAGACGGGAGCAAGCGCATGAGCTCCGAATTCGTTCTTGCCATCATGTTCGCCAGCCTTGTGGGCCTGCTGCTCACCGGCCTGCCGCTTGCCTTCACGCTTGGCGCACTTGCGCTCGTTTTCACGCTAACGCTGTGGGGGCCTGCCGCCCTCTCCGTGACCGTCCTCAACCTCTACTCCACCATGACGTCGGAATCGCTCCTCGCGATCCCGCTTTATGTGATGATGGCCAGCATCCTTCAGCGTTCCGGTGTTATCGAAAGCCTTTACCGGGCCATGGAACTCTGGTCGCGGCGGTTGCCGGGTGGCCTGGCGGTGGGCACCATCGCCATCTGCACGATCATCGCCGCCATGACGGGCATCGTCGGTGCCGCGGTTGCTGCCATGGGCATGCTGGCCCTGCCCTCCATGCTGAAGCGCAAATATAGTCCGGAGCTCGCGATCGGGACGATCTGCGCCGGCGGAACGCTCGGCATCCTGATCCCGCCCTCGGTGATCACCATCGTCTATGCCGTGACCGCACAGGCCTCTATCGGCCAGATGTTCATCGCCGGCGTGGTGCCGGGCCTGCTGCTCGCCTCGCTCTATATCGGCTATATCGTTCTGCGGTCCGCACTCAACCCGTCCATCGCCCCGCGTCCGGACAACGACGCCCCGGCCACCTGGGAAGAGCGCATTGCCTCGCTGAAATCCCTCATCCTGCCGCTGCTGATCATCGTCGGCGTCCTGGGCACGATCTACATGGGTATCGCAACACCCACGGAAGCAGCCGCCGTCGGCGTCTTCCTGGCGTTCCTGTCGTCGCTCATCGAGCGCCGGTTCGGCTGGGAGCTCATATCCGGTGTTGCCCTCGACGTGGTCAAGGTGACGGCCATGATCCTCTGGATCACCATCGGTGCGCGGGCCTTCGTGGCAATCTTCACCGGCACCGGCGGCGCGGACTTCCTCCTGTCGTTCATTCAGGATCTCGATGCCAACCGCTGGATCGTTCTCGCCATCATGCTGGGCATTCTGTTCTTCCTCGGCATGTTCCTGGACGAAATGGGCATCATCCTCTTGTGCGTGCCCGTCTTCCTGCCGGTGATCGACTTCCTCGAGTTCGACCGGCTCTGGTTCGGCATCCTGTTCCTCGTTTCGGCGCAGATGGCCTACATCTCCCCGCCCTTCGGCTACACGCTCTTCTACATGAAGGGCGTCCTGCCCGCCGGCATCGGCATGGGCACGGTCTACCGTGCCATCGTTCCCTTCATCCTGCTGCAAGCCATCGGTATCTTCATCTGCGCCCTGTTTCCGGAGCTGGTGTTGTGGCTGCCGCAATCCATGATCAATTGACAGACAGGTTTCCCCCGATGAGTGACGTCACTTCGTCCCGTATTGAAGGTTTTCACAAGCTGGACCCGGCCGGCCGGCTCCAGGCGGTCCAGCGCCAGGCGAATCTCGACAACAAGTCCGTTTCCGACCTAGTGGAAGCGGCATCCGGAAACATCGAACTGGCCGACCGCCTTGTTGAAAACGCCATTTCTTCCATGTCCATTCCTGTCGGTATCGCGACCAACATGACCGTGGACGGACGGGACGTTCTGGTGCCGATGGCCAGCGAGGAATCCTCCGTCATCGCCGCCGTGTGCAACTCGGCCAAGCGCTGCCGGCCGACCGGTGGCTTCAAGACCTCCACAAGCGGCCCGCTGATGGCAGCCCAGATCCAGCTTCTGGGCGCCAGCGACCCTGAAAACGTCCGCCTGCAGGTTTTTGAACGCATCGATGACATCCGCACCATCTGCGAAGAGATCGATCCGCTTCTGGTGAAGCTCGGCGGCGGCTTCCGTGACCTCGACATAAGGGTCATCGACACTGCCGAAGGACCGATGACCATCGTTCACATCATCGTCGACACGCGCGATGCGATGGGCGCCAACGCCGTCAACAGCATGGCCGAGGCCCTTGCACCCAAGCTGGAGGAATGGACCGGCGCCCGCAGTCTCCTGCGGATCCTGACCAACCTCGCCGACCGCCGCGTGGCACGCGTGCGGGCTGTCTGGCCACTGGAGGAAATCGGAGGCGAAAAGGTTCGGGACGACATGCTGTCGGCCTATCACTTTGCCGATGCCGACCCCTATCGGGCAGCCACCCATAACAAGGGCATCATGAACGGCATCAGCGCGGTGGTTCTGGCAACCGGCAACGATACCAGAGCCGTGGAGGCAGGTGCCCATGCCTTCGCGTCGAAAGACGGCCGCTACCGCTCGATGTCCCGCTGGGAAAAGGACGGCGACGGCAATCTTGTGGGCATCCTGGAACTGCCGATGGCTGTCGGACTGGTCGGTGGCGCAACCAAGATCCACCCCACCGCGCAGGCCAACCTGAAAATTCTCGGCGTGACCACGGCAGACGAACTGGCCCGGATCATCGTTGCCGTCGGCCTGGCGCAGAATTTCGGTGCATTGCGCGCGCTTGCCACCACCGGCATCCAGAAAGGCCACATGGCCCTGCACGCCCAGAACGTTGCCCTGATGGTGGGCGCGACCGGCGAGGAAATCGACCTAGTGGCAAATGAGCTGAAATCGCTTGGCAAGGTGCGGCAGGATCTGGCCGAGGAAATTCTCGCCCGGCTGCGGCAGGGCGCCAACGCCTGAGGCCTTTTGACAAGGTTCGACCGGAGGGGTCTCGGCACTATTACCGTGTTGCCCCTCCGGCCGATCAACTCCCGGATGCCGAACGCAATGAAATCGGCATAATTGGCGTTTCTACGACGCGATTGCCTCTTTTCCGTCGGATTGCTTGTTGTATCTTTCTAAAAGCATGACAACCGACCTGATAGATCTGCGCGCGGCACGGACCGCCGATTGTGAGGCACTCGCCGGCATCCATAGCGAAGCCTGGCTGGGCGCCTATCGCGGCGTCTTGCACGGTGTCGACCTTCAGAAGATGATTTCGCGCCGAGGCAGCAGCTGGTGGCGCGGTGCCCTTGCCAGGGGCGTCGACATCAAGATCCTCAGCATCGCCGAAATTCCCGCCGGTTACGCGACCTATGGGCCGTGCCGACTGAGGGACACCGGCATGGATGGCGAAATCTACGAGCTTTACCTGAAGCCGGAATATCAGGGCCTCGGGTTCGGCCGGGCCCTTTTCCAGAATGTGCGGGAAACGCTGTCGGCGAAGAGCATGCCCGGTGTCGCGGTGCAGGTCCTGAGCGCCAACGAGCCCGCGCGCTCATTCTACAAGGCAGTCGGTGGCAAGCTTGCGGCAAAGTCCTGGTACAGGATCGGCGGCCGCAGGCTGGAGCTCAGCATCTACGCCTGGCCGCAAATCAGCACCTGAGCCACAGGGCACTTGCCTAGTAGAGAATTCCGGGATTGCCGATGATCTGCGGCGGCTGCGTGCAGTCGAAAGAACCTGCCAGGGTATCGGCGGCCTGGCGCGCCAAATCGTTGGCGTTCTTGTTGGCCTGGGCATCGATCCGGGCAATCTGGCAGGTGCCGCCGCCGGGCTGCAATTGGGTCACGATCAGCACGCTGCCGGTCTTGGACCCCTCGTCGAGGCTCGGAAACCAGCGCAGGATGGTCGCGAACGGAACACCGCCCCTGAGGCGCCATTCCAGCGTTTCGTTGACCGTGTTGAAATTGGGCAGGGTCTGGCCTGCCGCGGGCTCATTGGCGGCGTCGGGACCGAAGGAGACGAACATGCGCAGGTCGCCCTCGGCAACATAGACACCCTCTCCCTTGTAGCCGGGGCACTGCCAGGCACCGCCGAAGGTGCCTTCTTCCTCGTCCCCGGCTTCTATCAGCGGGCAGCTGTCCAGCAGGATCTTGGTATAGGCACTGTCGATCGACGCTGCCCCTGCGGCCTGCAGAGACACAAGCAATCCGCCGAGCATCAAAAGGGAAACAGTAAGCCGTTTCATAAATCTATCTCCTCCAGAGCCTGCCGCGCGAATAGACGCATGTTAATCAATTAGGTGCAATGCAAAAATAAAGGACTTGAACTTCTTCGGCGGGATTGCGATAGACGCAGCAACGAATAACAGGAGTTTCCTAAATGCGTATCGACGCTGTGCCGATTGGCAAGAATCCGCCGGAAGACATCAACGTCATTATCGAGGTCTCCGTTGGCGGCGAGCCGATCAAATACGAGATGGATAAAGAAGCCGGTGCGATGTACGTCGACCGCTTCCTGTACACTCCGATGCGGTACCCGGGCAACTACGGCTTCGTTCCCCACACCCTGTGTGGCGATGGCGACCCGATCGACGTGATCGTGGTCAACCAGCGCCCGATCGTTCCGGGCGCCATCATGAGCTGCCGTCCGATCGGCGTTCTGCTGATGGAAGACGAATCCGGCCAGGATGAAAAGATCCTCGCGGTTCCGTCCCACAAGCTCAGCAAGCGCTACGACAACATCAACGACGTGACCGACCTTCCGGAAATCACCGTTGCCCAGGTGAAGCATTTCTTTGAACACTACAAGGATCTGGAGCCGGGCAAGTGGGTGAAGATCACCGGTGTTGAAGGTGTCGAATCCGCAAAGCGGCTGATCGTCGAATCGATCGCACGCGCCCAGAAGGAAGCCGCTGAATAAGCGCTTCCAAACGGACGAAAACAAAAAGGCCTCCCGAGTGTCGAAGACGCGGGAGGCCTTTTTCATTGCAAGGGTCAGAATTAGCGTTCTGCTGCCGCCTCGATGCGCTCCATATCCTGGTCGGACAGGCCGAAATGATGCCCGATCTCGTGGATCAGCACATGGGCAACCACATCGCCCAGCGTCTCGTCCATCGCGGCCCAGTAGTCAAGGATCGGCCGGCGGAAGAGCCAGATGCGATTGGGCATCTGCCCGGTCATCACGGTTTCTTCGCCTTCGCTCAGCCCCTGGCCTTCGAACAGGCCCAGAAGGTCGTGCGGATCCTCGATGCGAAGTTCATCCAGAACGTCGTCGGGCGCATAGTCCGCAAGGCTGATCTGCAGATGACCACAGCGCAGCAGAAGATCATCCGGAAGCCCGGAGAGGATCTCGCTCGCCATCGCCTCGAAGTCTTCCAGGTCAGGTGCTTTGCGTTCGGTCCAGCTGCTGTGGCTGACCGGCCGGACGGATGCCATATCGGTTCCTTTGACGGATCGGTTCATTCAGGTGTTGGGCAGTACGTAGGTGACCAGTAGATAAATCGCCAGTCCGATTGCGAACACAAGCCCGAGACCTCGGCCGATCCGGCTGCCCCAAACCTCGATCCGGTCGTCTTCGTCCTTGTCGGCGGCGCTCAGGTGATCCTTTGCCCGGTCAGCCATGCGGACGAAGGTAGAACCGGCAACGGTCTCACTCTCCGCATTCACCCGGTCGAGTGTGCGGAGCGCTTCATCGCGCAGTTTTTCCTTCGGGTGCTTGTTCTCGCTCATGCACCTACACTGGCCGTGTTGCCACGGCGTTTCAACCCGAAAGCGGCCAAAAGCGCCAGAAGAGCAAGCCCGCCGGATGCAACCGCGTTCCAGCCGGCAAAGGACAGGCCGAACATGCGCCAGCTAGCCTCGGTGCAGCTGACGACGCGCGTCGATTTCAACGCCTGCAGCATGTTGGCGGCAGACGTTGGCGTCGAGGTGCCGCCTCCGCAATCGCTCGGGCCGTCCCAGAACTGCCACTCGGCGCCGGACTGGTAGATACCGAGGCCGGAACCATAGGCAAACACGGTCGCAACGACCAGAAGCAGAGCCAACGCCAACCCGGTCCGCCTGGCCTGCATCAGGAAAAGCGCTAGCAAGGCCAGGGGAAGGCCGACGTAATAGGGAATGCGCTGCTCGAGGCACAACTTGCAGGGCACATAGCCGCCAATCAGCTGAAAGCCCCAGGCGGTCGCGATCGCCGCCAGGCCGCCCACCAGCAAGAGCCCCGTCAGATTGCGCGAAATCCGGTCGGCTGTCATCTCACCCTCTTATTGTCAGATATACCTAAGCACAACAAATCCGCCGACCAGCAGCACCACAAATATGGTGAACATGAGACCAAGCCGCTTTTCGATGAAATCGCGGATCGGCGGGCCGAACAGATAGAGCAATCCGGCGACGACAAAGAACCGGATCCCCCGAGAAACGATGCTCGCGGCAATGAACACCGGCAGACTGAGCCCCAATGCACCGGAGGCAATGGTGATCACCTTGTAGGGAAACGGCGTCAACCCGGCGATAAAGACGAACCACCAGCCATACTGATGATAGATGTCCTTGAACTCTTCGACGAACCCCATCTTGCCGTAGAAGGTCAGGATCGGCACCGCCACCTGCTCGAACAGGAACAGACCGATCAGATATCCCAGGATACCGCCGGCGACCGACGTCAGCGTGCACAGCAGCGCGTACCACCAGGCTTTCTCGCGCCGGGCAATTACCATCGGGATCAGCAGGATGTCCGGCGGGATCGGAAACACCGAGCTTTCGACAAAGGATACGGTGCCGAGTGCGGCAGGCGCACGCGGTCCGGCGGCAAGGGACAAGGTCCAGTCGTAGAGGCGTCTGATCATGGCGCTTCCCTTAGCCGCTGCGCTGCAAAAAGTCACCTAGGGAAATGCGCGCTGCCAGCAACACGTTGTCGCGTAGCCATCGGCACATACGATCCCAGCCTGATGTGAAACCACCTCAAAAACTCGCATCAAGACACAAGGCAGACTTTTCGCCCGTATCTGGTAGCATTGAAACCTCGCCAGGTTTCGCACGACGTTGGGAGGGGGACATGAACGGAACGGCCTCAAGCATCGCCAGACTGGCATTGGTTCTCGCGATGAGCGCGCCAGCTGCGGCACTTGCCCAGCAGGTCGAGCTGGAAGGATCGGTCAAGCTGACGCCTTTTGAAGCACAGGGCGTAACCCTGTCGACGATCTACACGGTGGATGCGGCGTTCGGCGCAAAACACGATGTCGAGGTTCCCGTACCGTTCAGCCTTGCCGCACCCCGGCGCGAGGCACAGCAAATTCTGGCCCAGGCGAAACCGGCCGGCGGCGGTCCGATCAAGATCTACTTCACCACCGATGACGAAACCAAGCGCATCTATTCGTCCCTGCAGATCGTCACCTACACCATGAAGACCGATGACCCGCAAAAGCGCCTCGAGGTGGGCGACTATGTTGCCATCGAGCTCTTGAAACAGCTCGGCACCACAGACGATACACGCCTGAATATCCGCCGCCAGATCACACTGGGTGATCTGCCTGCATCCGAAATCGTCGGCAACTTCATCAACAAGGAAGGCGACCAGCTCCTCGTGCGGCTGGTCGCGCTGGCAAAGCCCGACAGCCAGAGAGGCATCGTCGGCATTGCAATCGGCCACCCGCGTCAGGGCCGCATCAAGAAAGTGGAAGACATCTACCAGACCAGCGCTTCCCTGGCCTTCGACACGGTGACGCTGAAGTAGCTGGTTACCTGTGCGGGTGGGAGGCAAGCCTCGAACCACTCCGGCGCATTCCTGCAGCAATTCAAACCGCTGGAGATGGTGCCCCCCGCCGGAATCGAACCGGCACTCCCGAAGGAACCGGATTTTGAATCCGGCGCGTCTACCAGTTCCGCCAGGGGGGCAATCCGGTATCGGATTGGGTGCCTATCATGGGGCCTTGTCCGATGCAAGCGGTTCCAGCGCGCCGCGGCTTTCCGCCAGCAAGTACGCCGGGCGCCGTATTTGATCGAATTTGAGCTTCTCCCTTTACGCCCCCTTAACCCTGAGCTGCGATTTCGCCTGCCACACAGCCTCAGAGGGTGAAATCCGGCGCATATTTAAGCTGTTTGCAACTGCTGCTCGCGCAAGTGGACAGTCAGACAAGTTTGGGAGAAACGGATGACACTGGCTGGCGGCCTTCAAGAGGCGAAACGCACGAAAACTTCTGCTGTGAACGAAGCCGCTCGGCACGGGCAAGCCTTCACACAGTCCTTCGTTGACAAATCACAGTTGATGCCAGCGCCGATCCGAGCCGAATGGGTGCTTGAAGGCGACCCGAAAGCCATGTGCGCCGTGCTGGCCAGACACAAGTTCGGCTGGGGCGATGCCTGCCACTGGTCGTGCACTGCCGGCAAGTTCCGCTGGCACTACGGCTGGGATGAGTCGGTCATGTTTCTGGAAGGCGGAGTCCGGATCACCGACGAGGCCGGCCATGTCTATGAAGGCAAGCCCGGCGTGACCCTGTTCTTCCCGGCAGGCACCTCCGCCGTTTGGGAAGTGCCGACCTACATCCGCAAGCTCGCGTTCAATCAGAAGCCGGTTCCCTGGTATCTGCATTATCAGTCCCGCATCCTTGAGAGATTGAAAGGCGTCGGGAAGAAACTTTTCGGCTAAAATATCGGGCTCGCTTTCCCGAATGAGGTCTTGAAAGAAAGGCGCCCTGCGCCTTTCGGCGGGCGAATTTGTTAGCCTGCAAACAAAGGCGCAAATTGTGCGCTTTTTCTGGACAAGCAGAAATGGCTTGGCTAGAAATTCAGCATGAGCAAATCAGGACGTGAAATCGAGCTTAAGCTCGAGCTGGAAACGACGGCACAGGACGCTTTGAAACGTGCCGGTTCCATAGACGGATTCACTGCCAGCCGCGCCGTGAACAAGACGTTGCAGTCGATCTATTTCGACACGCCGGACCAGGCGCTTCGCAAGGCCAGGATTTCCCTTCGCGTACGCAAGTCCGGCAACAGCTGGGTTCAGACCGTCAAGCTCGGCACGGGCGTCATGGGCGGCCTGTCCTCGCCGGTGGAAGCCGAACATCCGGTCAAGGGCCGTGCGCTCGATTTCTCCGTCATCGAAGACCCCGCCGTCCACGACCGTCTTCTGGAAATCATCGGTGACGCCCCCCTGTCGGAGTGCTTTGAAACGGTGATGAAACGCACCGTGCGCAATCTGACCCGGGACAGTGACGGCACCTTCATCGAACTCGCCTTCGACAACGGCAATATTCTGGCCGGCAGCGGCAGCCAGCCGCTGACCGAACTCGAAATGGAACTGAAGTCCGGCCCGAGCCTTGCCCTTTTCGAGGCGGGCAAGGCTCTTTTGAAAGATATCCCCTTCCGCTTTTCGCCCTATAGCAAGGCCGAGCGCGGGTACCGTTTTGCCGAGGGCACCGCACCTGCGGAACGGGCACCCTATTTTGCCGAGATTGTTTCCTTCGACAGCGGCATCACCACCGAGCACGCCTTTCGCGACGTGCTGCGTTCTTGCCTGACCCAGATTTCCGAAAACCGGCTTGCAGTCCTGTCGTCGGACGATCCGGAAGGCCCGCATCAGCTACGGGTGGGCCTGCGCCGCCTGCGCAGTGCGTTTCGCCTGTTCCGGCCAATCCTGAACCCGGCGACCATGGCACCGCTCGACAGGACGGCGAAGGTCATTGCCACCGAAGCCGGTTCCCTGCGGGATCTCGACGTCCTGGTCGACGAGATCGTTATGCCCCTGGTCGACAGGGCGCCCGGAACCCTGTCCTTTGACGCTCTTCTGGAAAATCTCAATGCCCTCCGGGACGAAAGCACCCGCACCACGCTGACGGATCACCTGAAATCGGAAGAGGTCAACGGTTTCCTGCTCGACCTTGCAGCCTACACCGAGGGGCGCGGCTGGCTGGACCCGGAAAACTTCGGCCAGACGCAGCTTCTGGCCCAACCCGTGGAGACTCACGCCGGCGAAGCTCTTGCCAAGCAGTGGAAGAAGGTTCTGAAATACGGCAAGCGGCTGGAAGAACTTACCGTTCCCGAACGCCACGAAATGCGCAAGGCGATGAAGAAGATGCGCTACGGCATCGAATTCTTCGGCTGCCTCTATCCGAAAGACACCGTGAAGCCCTTCCTGAAGAGGATGAAGAAGCTGCAGGATATCTTCGGCTATCTCAACGATGTCGCCATGGCCGAACAACTGCCGGTGAAATGCAAGGTCAGCGGGGCAAATGCCCTGGCAACCAACCAGGCCATCGGTTTTGTCATCGGCTGGCACGAGGCCCAATGCCAGGCCATGTGGCAGCACGCCAAAGGGTATTGGGAAGCAACCCGGGAAACGCCCAAATTCTGGACCTGACGCTTCTCACCGGCCCGGTTCGATCGTCAGAATGTCCGGAAAGGAAACGGGGGCGAAGGCTCCGGTCAGCTTGAAGGTGGTCAGGTCTTCCTCGCGCGAGACCAGCTGGTCCTGACGGGCCAGCTCGGCGATGGTCTCCTTCAGGGTTTCGATCTCGCGCAGGATGAACGCCCCCGTGTCCGGCAGCATGCGGCGGGAGAGCGTGAAGAACAGGGACTGATTGCCACCCGGATTGGCTATCACCTGCCCCAGAAAGCGCATGTTGATTTCCTTCAGCAGCGGGATCAGCGGCCCGTCCGGACGGAACCTGAAGGGCTCCTTGCGCGTGATCTTGATGCGGTTGCCTGGATGCACTTCGGCCAGCCCAAGCGCCTCCAGCACCCGGCCCAGTCGGAACATGTCCTCTCCCGAGAGATCAAAACGGCGCTCGATTTCCTGTTGCGGGATCGGCTCACGCAGCAGGATGAAGAGATAAAACAGCGACGGATCCGCAGCGAGCCGCGCTTCCGTTGCCACCGGCAGGACGCTTGCCTCTTCCGAATTCCGCTCTGCCCGATGCAATACGTCCGCCAGCGGCACCTCCAGAATTTCGCAGATCTCCAGCAACCGGCTTAGCTTGCAATCGTGCCCGGCGAAGATCCGCTTGACCGTCGGCTCCGATATTTCCATCCGGCTTGCGAGATCCGCATAGGTCATGCCACGTGCCTTCAGCACGCCCTGCAAGATCTTGAAGGTATCACCGCGCATATTCCTGATCCCGAATTCGACAGTTTGAGTATCGTTTTTTGATACCAGATCATCATCAATTGCAAGAAAAGTTCGCCTTCTGCAGGAGAGGTCCAGTTCAACTTTGCGAAAGGACTTCCCATGCAGACCTTCAAACCCCTGGCCGCAGCGCTGCTGCTCGGCCTTTCAACGCTCCCCTCATCAGCCGGTTCACTCTGGTCAACGGACGGCTTCGACATGCCTGAATCCGTGGCCTTTGACGCTGCGGCCAACCGACTCATCGTCAGTGTCATGGAAGGCGCGCCGAATGCGGTCGACGGCAACGGCCATCTGGCGCTTCTGTCCACGGACGGGAAAATCATCGACGCCAAATGGGCAACCGGAATGGACGCTCCCAAAGGACTGGCGCTGATGAACGGCAAGGTCTTCGCGGCCGATCTCACCAGTTTGCGCGTTGTCGACGCCCAGACCGGCAAATTGCTGCAGTCATTGCCTGCAGAAGGCTCGGTTTTCCTGAACGATGTGACCACCAGCGGCAACGAAATCTTCGTTTCCGACATGATGACGAACACCATCTGGCGTTACGTAGATGGTACTTTTGAAAAATGGCTGGAAAGCCCTGAGCTCAATCACCCCAATGGCCTTTACTGGGACAACGGCCGCCTGCTTGTCGGCGCCTGGGGCAAGGGCCTCAAGAACAATTTCACCACTGAAGCACCCGGCAGCCTGCTTGCCATTGATCCTGCCACCAAGGCTATCAGCGTCGTGGCGCGGGATATCGGCAACATCGACGGCATCGCACGGCTGAACGGCAAGCTTGTCCTCAACGACTGGATCAACGGCAAGGTCTTCGAGATTGGTTCTGACGGTACACCGAACGAGATCATGAGCGAACCCGCCGGCCTTGCCGATATTTCCACCCACGATAATGTCCTTTACCTGCCGCATATGCTGGAAGGCAGGATCGAAGCTGTCAGACTGGACTAGCCCAGCCCGTGCAAACGCTTCATCACGCGGGTAAAACGGCAAAAACGGGTTGGGCATCACGTGCCCAACCCGCCCCCTACCACCTTACGATGAGTGGCCCATCAATTCCTGATGTACGCACCTCAGTTTATGCTACCTTCCACGCAGATTGGCCCAGTGTTCGGAAAGTCGAACGCAGGATCAGCTGCCGGGCCAAGACCGGCAGTGCTGGGTCACACAGGGAACAAGGTCGAGGGATAGCGTGATGGAAACCTACAAGATCAAACCGGAGTTCGTCATTTCGGATGAGGAAACGCTCCGGAGCCACTATTCCGAGCTATCGCCGCTGGCTGCAAAAAAGTGCCTGAGCGCGCTGGACAAGTATGCTCGGGACTTCATCGCTCGCTCGCCGTTTCTGTGCCTCGGCACGCAGAACACGGACGGCAAGGCGGATGTCAGTCCGCGTGGAGATCCGGTCGGCTTCGTCAAGGTTCTCGACCCGCAAACGCTTGCCATTCCGGACCGTCCGGGAAACAACCGCCTCGACAGTCTGGCCAATATTGTCGCCAACCCGAATGTCGGGCTTCTGTTCCTGGTTCCCGGGTTTGACGAGACTTTGCGCGTCAACGGCAGGGCAACGCTTGTAACCGATCCGGATCTTCTTCAAACCATGAGCGTGAAGGACCGTGCGCCCAGGCTCGCCATTGTCGTGAAGGTGAGCGAAGTCTTCCTGCACTGCGCCAAGGCGTTCCGGCGCTCACACCTCTGGGACCCCGAACACCGGCAGGACCGCAGCGAAATGCCGTCACTTTCCAAGATCATTCTGGACCAGACGACCGGCGCGCCGGATGACGCGGAAATGCAGAAGCTGGATGCTGCGCTGGAGGAGACCTACCGGAAAACGCTTTATTGAGCGGATCCCGCGTAGCGATTTCACCGGCAGGAGACAGACCGCAGAGGAGCGCTGACGCTCCCCTGCATCACCTCATGCCCTAAGCGGCAATCTCAGGCCCGAGCCGCTTCAATCGCCGACGCCATGATGTCCAGCCCCTGATCGATCTCGTCATCCGAGATCGTCAATGGCGGGGCGATGCGGAAGACCGCGCCCATGGCCGGCAGTTTGACGATGTTCATGCTGAGCCCGCGTGCCATTGCCTCGGCGCCGATCCGGTCTGCCATTGCGAGATCCGGCTGGCGGCTGGCCCGGTCGGTCACGATCTCCAGCCCGAGCAGCAGCCCACGGCCGCGCACATCGCCAACACTCTCAAAACGCTGCTTCAAGCCTTCCAGCCCGGCTTGCAGCCGCTGGCCCGCCGAAACAGCACGGCCGATCAGTCCATCCCGTTCCACCACATCCATCACCGCCAGTCCGACAGCAGCGGGCAGAGGATCGGACACGTGGGTGGTCAGGAACACGAACCCTTTCCGGTGCGCTTCTTCCTCGATGGCACGGCTCGTCAGCACGGCGGAGAGCGGCAATCCGGCACCCAGGGTCTTGGACAAGGTCAGGATGTCCGGTGTCACCCCGTCGCGCTGGAAGGCGAACATGTGCCCCGTCCGGCCGATACCGGTCTGGGCCTCGTCCAGGATCAGCAGCATCCCGCGCTCGTCGCACTTCTGGCGCAGTGCAGCGAGATAGCCCTCCGGCAATTCGATGATGCCGCCTGACGACAGGATCGGCTCTGCAATGAACGCTGCAAGATTGCCGGTGGACTGGCTGTCGACCAGCGCGAAGGCATCGTCCAGCTCGGTCTTCCAGTCCAGATTACCGTTCGCATCGGTAAACCGCGGCCGGTAGGCATTGGGGGCGGGGATTGCGAACGACCCCGGATTGACCGGCCCGTAGCCCCGCCGGTTGTGACTGTAGGTGGCGGAAGCGGCTGCCCCGGTCATGCCGTGCCAGCTCTTGGTAAAGGCCACGATCTCGTGCTTGCCGGTAACCAGCTTTGCCAGACGGATGGCGGCCTCGTTGGATTCCGCCCCGGTGGACAGGAGCAGCACCTTTTCCAAACCGGGCACAAGAGATCCGAGGCGCTTCGACAGGTCGACGACCGGGCGGGACAGCATGCCGCTGAACAGGTGGTCGAGCTGGCCGATCTGCTCACGCACGGTGCGCACGATATCCGGATGGGAATGCCCCAGGATGGAACTCATCTGACCGGACGTGAAATCGAGGATTGGTGCGCCTGAGCTGTCATAGACATAACTGCCTTCGGCACGTTCGATGACACGTTGTTCGAACACAGGGCCATACCGCAGGACGTGATCCGACACGTCGGACCAGAACCCGGTATCCGTGCTGTTGCTGGCGCTTTCCAATGCCATGATGCGTCTCCTGATCCGGCCGGCTGAATTGACTGCAGCAAGTTTAGGAGAAGCCTTGCATTCAATAAAATTCATAATTTAGATTATGATATTCAATTGGATTGATATCATATGCCTGTTCTGGAAATCGCCTTGCTGCGCAGTTTCATGGAAGTCGCCCGCAGCGGCTCGATCAGCACCGCAGCGCGGCAGGTGGGGCGGACACAATCCGCCGTCAGCATGCAGATGAACCGGCTGGAGGCGATTGTCGGTCAGCAGATCCTGCGCCGCACACGCGGGGGTGTGGAACTGACGGCAGCAGGTGACAGGTTTCTGGTCCAGGCGGAACGCATTCTTGCCGTCCACGACGAAGCACTTGCCACCCTGCCGGGGGCAGGCCTGCATGGCCTCATCAGTTTCGGCTGCCCGGAAGACTATCTGACCGCCTTCTTTCCCGATCTTCTGAAAGGGTTTGGCGCGCGGCATGGCGATGTCGAGATCGAGGTGGTCTGTGCTCCGACAACGGAATTGCACCTTCAGCTGCAGCGCAGGCGGGTCGATCTTGCCCTGATTTCCGTTCCCGGCGAAGACGCGTCTGCCCGCATCCTGAGGCCGGAAAGCTTTGTCTGGGTGGCCAATCGTCCCGATCCGGAGGTCCTGCAAAAGGATGTTGTGCCGCTTGCGCTTTCGGCGCCGGACACATTGGACCATCGCGCCGCCCGCACCGCCATGGATCAGGCAGGCAAGCCCTATCGCATCGCCTTTGCCAGCAATGGCCTCGCGGGCCTGTTGGCGATTGCCCGGTCCGGCCAGGCCATCAGTGTGGTGACCCGCTCCGCAGTGCCGCACGATCTCCACATCTTGGAGGCCGGCCTGCCGCCACTTCCCGGCATCGGCGTCACGCTGGCCTATGCGTCGCCAAATCCCTCGGCTGCAACGCAGGCATTCGGAGAGTTCGTGGCGGACAAGCTGCGCAGCCCGGCGACGAGCTGACATCACAACACCGGACCGGGCAATATCCCCGGCCCATTCGGCCGGCCTCTCGGCCCGGGTCGCCCGCATTTACCAAATCCACCTGAAAGGCGTGCGGTTTTCAGATATACTTCCTAGAGTGGAATTGCATTCCGTTTCGTTCCTTATTGCCTTGCGGTCGCTCGTTGTCGCGAAACCTCTACGCAGCGGTCCGCACCCCGCCATTTCACTGCATTGACCGGCCTTGAACCCATGGAGTGGTCTGATGAAGAAACCCGGCATTTTTTCAACTTTATTGATGCTTCCCGCGATGGCCGCAGGTTGTCTTGCAATCGGCAACGCCTTGGCAGCCGACGGCCCCACTGGAGCAGAGGATGGACAGGTTACCCTTCCCTATGCGGAGCAGAAGTTTCGCGGTGATGTGGGCACGACCTATCTGAACGCAGCACCGGCCGAGTTTCCTGCAGCCGTATCAGCTCCCGAAGGCGCTCCCAACGTGCTCCTGATCCTGCTGGATGATGTCGGTTTCGGGCAGTTCACTGTCACCGGCGGCGGTGTGCCGTCACCGGCGATGGACAAGCTTGCCGAGGAAGGCCTGACCTTCACCCGCTTTCATACAACGGCGCTCTGCTCCCCCACCCGGGCAGCACTTTTGACCGGGAGCAACCACAACGTTGCCGGTACCGGTGTCATCACCGAGCTTGCCACAGGCTATGATGGCTATACCGGCATCATTCCGAAAGACACCGCCTCGGTTGCCGAGATCCTGCGCCAGAACGGCTATGCGACAGCCTGGATCGGCAAGAACCACAACACGCCGATCTACGAGACAAGCGCGGCAGGCCCGTTCGACCGTTGGCCGAACGGCCTTGGCTTCGACTATTTCTACGGGTTCATGGCTGGCGACACCAATCAGGTCCGTCCTTATCTTTTCGAGAACCAGACGCCGATCGGAACGCCGGAAGGGGACGACTATTACCTCAGCACCGATCTCGCCGACCAGACGATCAACTGGCTGAAGACGCTGGAAGCCATTCAGCCAGGCAAACCCTGGTTCGCCTATCTGGCACCGGCTGCAACCCATGCCCCGCACCAGGCTCCCAAGGAGCTGATCGACACCTTCAAGGGCAAGTTCGACATGGGCTGGGACGCCTATCGCGAGCAGACCTTCCAGCGCCAGAAAGACATGGGGATCATTCCCGAAAACACCGAGCTGACCTCCCGCCCGGGCAGCCTGCCCGCCTGGGACAGCCTGAACGACGACCAGAAGAAGCTCTATACGCGGATGATGGAGGTCTTTGCCGCCTACGGCCAGCAGGTCGACCAGGAAGTCGGACGCGTGCTCGACTATGTGGCCACATTGCCGGATGCCGAAAACACGATGATCATCTACATCGTCGGCGATAACGGGGCGTCCGCGGAAGGCGGCTTTGACGGCACCTTGAACGAAAATGCCTTCTTCAACGCCTATCTGATGACCACCGACGACATGCTGAGCCGGATGGACGAGATCGGAACGGAACTTCATTTCAACCACTTCCCGGCCGGCTGGGCCTGGGCGGTGGATGCGCCCTTCCAGTGGACGAAACAGGTAGCAAGCCACCTGGGCGGCGTACGCAACCCGATGATCGTGAAATGGCCTGCCCGCTTCTCCGGACAAGGCGAAACGCGGACGCAGTTCCTGCATGTCATCGACATTGCCCCGACCATCCTTGAAGCGGCCAGCATTCCCGAGCCGCGCAGCGTCAACGGAACAACTCAGACACCCATCCAGGGCAAGAGCTTCCTGAGCACGCTGGACGATGCCGGGGCCGAAGAAGTCCGAACCAGCCAGTATTTCGAGATGTTCGTGAACCGGGGCATCTATAAGGATGGCTGGTGGGCCGCTTCCCTGGCGTTTGAACCCTGGGATCCCGTGCGCGGCGCGTTCGATCCCTTCAAGGCCAAATGGGAGCTTTATGATCTCGAAGAAGATTTCAGCCAGGCACGGGACATTGCTGCGGACAACCCGGACAAGCTTGAAGAGCTGAAAGCCCTCTGGTGGGCGGAAGCTTCCGCCAACAAGGCTCTGCCGCTGGACTGGCGCGGGGCTGAACGCTTCAGCGCGGAGGAAACCGGCAAGCCAAACCTTGCCGGCGATCGCACGAGCTTCACCTATGCGGGCGTTCTCGCAGGACTGCCGGAATCCTCGGCGCCAGACCTGAAGAACAAATCCTTCTCCGTAACCGCCCGCGTCAACATCGAGGACAACGCCAACGGCATGATCTTCACCCAGGGTGGGAACACCGGAGGCTGGGCGTTTTATCTCAAGGACGGCAAGCTGAAGGCGGCCCACAACTATATCGATGTTGCCGTCTATTCCGTTGAAAGCGATGGCACGGTTCCGGCTGGCGAGCGCGAGCTGAAGATGGACTTCACCTATGAGGGCGGCGAGGAAATGGGCAAGAGCGGCACCTTGACCCTTTCCGTCGACGGCAGCCCTGTCGGCTCCGGTCAAATCGCACAGACCACTCCGTTCAAATACTCGCTGTCGGAAAACCAGGATGTGGGAACAGACACCGGAACGGCGGTCACGACCGACTATCAGGCGCCATTCGATTTTCAGGGAGAGCTTGAAGCGGTTGTCGTGGACCTGAAAAAATAGCGTTTCGGCGGCTCCAACCGATTGTCATCAACATCCGGATGCCAGGCCGACGGGGATCAAGCACCGGGGATCAAGCGCCGGGCATCCAGGCGTAGACGGTGTCCAATGCGTCCTGCGAGACGAACCGGAACCCGCAGGCGAGATAAAAATCATTGGCGGGACTACCGTTGAGGGCCATCAGCCGGATCGGCAGTCCCGCCGCTTCTGCCTCAGCCTTCAGGCCGTCGACGACATCTCGGCCAAGCCCAAGCCCCTGAAAGGCCGGGCTGAAATAGAGATGATCGAGGTAGAAATGGTCGGCGTGCCTGCGCACGACAAAAAAGCCGGCGATGCCTTCTTCCACCAGGATGATCCTTGTGTCCGTGGCAACAAAGCTGCCCAGGAAACGCTCCCGCGCGCGAAGGGGGTCAAACCGCCCGACGGCTTCGAGGCTCGGCTGCATTGCCTCGACGCGAATACCGGCAAGCCTTTCCGCATCGGCCTCAGCTGCCGCTTCAATCCAGTAGATTTTTCGAGACATTCGTTTCCTCGCCAGCGGGAGACAGACGACACCTGCCGCATCTGATCACCTTCACGGCGCGGGCAGTCTTGCAGACAAGCGTTCGACCAGCGCCTCTCCGGCAGCCTCGATATGACGCCTCAGGATTTCGCAGGCTTCCGTTCCATCCCGGCGGCGGCAGGCTTCAAGCAGGTCCCGGTGTTCCTGATGAGAGCGCCGGGTGTAGTCGAGCTGCGCCGCCGCAAGCCGCAAGTACCGGTCGCCGGTTTCATTGAGCGCGGCAATCTGTGCCAGCAGCCGCGGCCTTGCGCAGGGCTCATACAGCGCGAAATGAAACGCCTTGTTCAAGGCTCCGAAGTTTTCCAGGTCCGACGCCTCGGCCCTGTCCTGAATGGCTGCGGCCCGGTCGATCTGGCTGTTCGTCAGCTCCGGAATGGCAAGGCGCAAGGCCAGTGTCTCCAGCGCCGCCCGCATTTCATAAACTTCCCTGAATTCCTCCGGATCAAGCGGGGCAACGATGGCGCCCTTGTTCGGCGGCATCTGCACCAGCCCTTCGGCTTCCAGCAGGCGCAGCGCATCGCGAACAGGCATCCGGCTGGTCTCGAACAACACCGCCAGCCGTTCCTGGCGCAGCGCCTCGCCCGGTTTCAGCTCGCCCGAGACGATCTTTTCCCGCAGGGCATCGGCCACCCGAATGGCCTGATCTCCGGTTCTTTTTGCGCTTGTCCGCTCTGTCATCTGTCCGTCCGGCTGGGTCCTTCCGCTTTCGTAGACAATCAGCGACTTGACTGCAATCCGGCAAATATGTATCCAGTTTTTAAATTTGGATACAAAAAGGATATTGCAGATGACCGTCTCGCGATTGAAGGATATTCCGGGAATTGGCGTGGACAAGATGGGACAGGCCGCCGATGACGCCGGAAATTCCGACATGCTTCGGCTGGAGAACCTGGATACGGACCTTCGCCCGCCGGAGGAGGCGCTGGAAGCAACGCTGGCTGCCATCGGCCGGGATGACGCCAACAGCTATCTGCCGTTCCTGGGCACGAATGACATCCGCAGGGCCGCAACCAGCCGGATATCGGCTACCACCGGCCAGCCCTACGACTGGAATACCCAATGCGTCATTTCGGCGGGCGGCCTGTCCGGCATCCTCAATGCCCTGCTGGCAATTCTGGAGCCGGGCGACGAGGTCATCATCACCGATCCCGCCTATGCGGGACTACTCAACCGCATCCGTCTAGCCGGCGGCGTTCCGAAGCTGGTTCCGCTAAGGGTGGTCGACGGCGGCTGGCGTCTTGATCTGGAAGAACTGCGCCGCGCAGCCAGCGCCAGAACCCGGGCCGTTTTGACCATGAGCCCGTCCATGCCGACTGGCATCGTCCACACGGCGGAAGAATGGAACGCCATTGCGGAAGTCGTGATGCGCACCGGCGCCTTCCTGCTGCACGACGCCGCCATGGAGCGGATTCTCTACACCGGCAAGCCAGTGATCCACCCGGCCAGCCTGGATGGCATGGCGGAGCGCACGATAACGGTGGGCTGCGTTTCCAAGGAATACCGGATGATCGGCTGGCGGGTCGGCTGGACGGTCGGCCCCGCCCCGATCATGGCGGACATCGGCCTTGTCAGCCTCACCAACGTCGTCTGCCAGGTCGGCATCGCAATGCCGGGTGCCGCGGCCGCCATCACCGCGAAAGACGACGGTATCGCCGCTGCAACGGCAACCTGGAAAGCCCGCCGGGACATCATCCTGCAGGCACTTTCGGACCTGCCCGTCGTGCGCCCGGATGGCGGCTGGTCTCTGTTGATCGACACCACCGAGCTCGGCTACTCCCCGGTGGAAGCCTCCCGGTTGCTGTTCGAAAAGGGGCGGATCGCGGCAACACCGATGACCGGCTGGGGCAGCGAGGACATCGCCGGACGCTACCTGCGTTTCGTCTTCGCCAACGAGCCGGCAGAAAGGCTCGGCGATATCCGCGAGCGATTGCGCCTCGCCTGGGAGGTCTGACGGCACCTCCCCAGCCTCGACACCTCAGGAAAGCCCTGCCCGGGCTTTCTTCCTCCCTCACGTTCTACCCCCGGTCCGCACCGGTTTCTTCACCCCGCTTGTGCCCAAAGGCACAGCTTTCCTTGAAAGGACGAAAGACTTGACCACCAGCATCCCAACCCTGGCCGCCTGGCTGTTCCGGCTTGCCGCTCTCTGGATGCTGATCGGACTGGTGCTCGGCATCGTCATGGCGGCAAGCCATGACCACGCGCTCTCGCCGGTTCATGTGCACACCAACCTTCTTGGCTGGGCAACCCTGGCCCTGACCGGGCTCCTCTACACGGTGATCCCGGCCATGGCGGACAACAGGTTTGCCCGCCTGCACTTCTGGCTTCATGCGCTTGGACTGCCGGTGATGATGGCGGCGCTGGCCGCCTATGCGCTTGGCGATACGGCGATGGAACCCGTCATCGCAGTTGGTGCGATCGCGGTCACCGCCGGGCTTGCCTTTTTCACGGTCAACCTGTTTCGGACGCTTTGACCGGACGGGTTTCACCCAACTCGCCCATGCTCCGTGTCCGGGGCCCGCAGTGGCAACACTGCGGGCCATTTCCGTTTGCCGCTCGAACCGGCACACAATCGCCGGCCTGTCTTGACAGCGTCACACCTGGCCGTCCCTATATCACCAGTTGTGCCGGGGGCGACTCGGCACCCCATCGGCAAACCGCGAGGAGACGGCGCATGAAGATCGGCAAGACCACGGTAACGGCAGCCTGCGCATTGGCCATCGCCTCGTCTGGCCTGCTGGCGCCACGCCTTGCGGATGCCTGCACCCGGGTGGTCTATCTCGGTGCCAGCGAGCAGGTGATCACCGCCCGCTCGATGGACTGGAGGACCGATGTCGGCACGAACCTCTGGCTGTTCCCGCGCGGCATGAAGCGCAATGGCGAGGCCGGTGAAAACTCCCTGGAATGGACCTCGAAGTACGGCAGTGTCATTGCCTCCGGCTACGACATTTCAACGACTGACGGCATGAACGAAGCCGGGCTTGTCGCCAATGTGCTGTGGCTGGTGGAATCCGAGTATCCAGAATACGACAGCTCCAAACCCGGCCTGACGATCGCCGCCTGGGCGCAATATGTGCTCGACAATTTCGCGACCGTTGAAGAGGCCGTCCGCGCGCTGGAGGCCGAACCCTTCACGCTCTTCAGCGACAATGTTCCAGGCGAAGAACGCCTCGCCACCCTGCACCTGTCCCTGTCGGATGCAAGCGGCGACAGCGCCATCGTGGAATATATCGACGGCAAGCAGGTGATCCACCACAGCCGCGCCTACCAGGTGATGACCAACTCGCCCACCTTCGAAGAGCAGTTGGCCCTGAACCAGTACTGGAAGGAAATCGGCGGCACGGTAATGCTGCCGGGCACCAACCGTGCGGCGGACCGCTTTGCCCGCGCATCGTTCTATGTCGATGCCATCCCGAGAACCGAAAGCCCGGTCGAGACGATTGCCAGCGTCTTCGGCGTCATCCGCAATGTCTCCGTGCCGCTCGGCATCACCACGCCCGACCAGCCGAACATTTCCTCCACCCGCTGGCGCACCGTCGCCGACCAGAAGCGCAAGCTCTACTTCTTCGAATCCGTGGTGACCCCGAACATCTTCTGGATCGATTTCAGCCAGGCCGACTTTTCGCCGAAAACCGGCAAGGTCATGAAACTAGACCTCGGCCCCAACCAGACCAACATCTACTCCGGCATGGCCAACGCACACTTCCAGGAAGCAGAACCGTTCCGGTTTCTGGGGCGATAGGACGCGGGAAGGGCTGCTTTGCGTCGTCAAGGCGGACTATCACTGGTTTTCGGTCCGATCTGCAAAGCCACCGTTCGTTGCGCTACGCACGAAGGTTCATAGAGGGCGGAAAGTTGACACTTGCTGCGCTGTGAACGAATGGCCGGACTGGGGAAGCTGGTGAAGCGGCAGGTGTCGGCGGGTACAACAATTCAATACGACGTAGCTTAGGCCTCAGCACTTCTTTTAGCCCTCAAAAATTCGCTTTCTTGCGCTTTCAACGTGGTTGCGCATCGCTTGACGGGCCGCCTCCTGATCAGCCGCTTCGATCGCATCGAAAATATCGTAATGCTCTGATTGCACCAGTTTCATTCGTGTCTGTGGCTTGGTGAGCGACAGATTGCGCGTGAGATTCATTCCGGTCAGGATGTTGGATTGCATGGAAGACCGGGCGGCCGCGAAATACTTGTTGTCCGCTGCATTGCAGACGGCGACGTGAAAGGCTTCGTCGGCGGCGACCCCCAGCTCACCATCCCTGATGCATCGGTCAAGCTCCTCCAGGGTGTTGCGCATTTCAGCAAGGTCTGCATCGGTCCGGCGTTGAGCAGCAAAGAAGGCTGCTTCACCTTCAATTGCTGCCCGGAATTCGAACGTCCGCTGAATGTCGGCAATTGAGCCGACTGGCGCAAAATCGCGCACAGCACCTTCAGGCCGGCGCTTTACGAATGAACCGGATCCTTGCCGGGACACGATAACATCGTCTTCCCGCAGTTGTTTAAGGGCCTGGCGCAGCACTGGCCGCGACATTCCAAATTCATTGCACAGATTTTGTTCCGTCGGCAACTTGCCCCCGACCGGTATGTCGCCATCCATGATCTTCGCAAGGATGTTTTCATAGGCTCGGTCTGACAAGGAGCGGTCACGCAAGTGACCGTCACTCGCCGCCGCTCTGACTATTTGCCTTTTTCCTGCCGCCACGTTTTGAACCTGTCTTTGGTTGATGGGGCCGTCGGTGGATAAAGTCCGAACGTCGATGCCCCCTGTTTAACCATATCTAGAACGAAGTCCTCGAAGACAGTCATCTCAACGGCCTCGTCTGCGACTTCATTTGCCATATGACGCGGAATGCATACAACGCCTTCATTGTCACCGACAATGACATCTCCGGGAAAGACGGAAACACCGCCACAGGCAATCGGATCGTTGACTGCAACCGCGTGATGCCTGGTCAAGTTGGTCGGTGCACTCGGGCGGGCATGGTAAGCAGGCATGTCAAGTTCAGCTATATCCGGCGTATCCCGGAATCCGCCGTCCGTGACTATGCCGCGGCAGCCTCGAGACTGAAGCCGAGTCGCGAGGATACAGCCGGCTGAAGCCGCCGATGCATCCATTCGCGAGTCGATCATGAACACTGTCCCCGCTGGGCATTCTTCGACACCCTTGCGCTGCGCGTTGTTTCTGTCTGCGAAGGAGTCTAGATGATCCAGGTCCTCTCGAGCGGGAATGTATCTGAGAGTGTAAGCCGTCCCGACCATGTTCGGCCCGGGCCGAAGTCTGTTCACCCCTTGCAGAAAAATGTTCTTCAAACCCCGTTTGAACATCACGGTTGTGAGCGTTGCAGAGCTAACAGTCATCAGCTTTTTGTAAGTGTTTTCGCAAAGATCTGACATTTTTTCGGGCTCTAGCTCTTGTTCGTTCAGAGGGGAGATCAGACGAAAGGACTACCCTCGGACGCTCAATTTGTCAATAATTTGTAATTGCCTTGTTACACCTCTCAGCATAACGAGGAAAACGAAATTTCTGGCAACTCGAGACCTTTTGGCTAGCGTATGCGGCACCAAAGGGGTATCTAGTATCTATTTGTTATTATTATTATTTGTGGCCTAATAGAGATCTCGGCGTATCAGCTTTCTCTTTTGTGTACCTGCTGTAGGCGTCAAGAGCTTTTCGGGATTTACGGCCGTCATGTCCAAAGATCTGCCACAGGAACGGATTTTGACCCCAATTTTAGGCCGGACAACAACCTCGACTAGGCCCTAAAGACCCAAAATTAATCGATTGAATTTTGCTCTTTTTGGCAAGATCGACGGATTGGCCCCAGGCCCAGGAATTAAAAATATTCAAATATTTCAATTGGATAAGCTTGCGAACTTCAAAAATTTGTTTGTTACATTTTTCAACTTGTAAAAATTTGTAAATTGCGTATCGTCTTGCCTGGTCAAACAGGGAGGAACTTATGACCCTACTGAAATCTTTGAAATTGAGCGCCGCTTTTGTCGCCGCGATTGCAACGTCCGCGGCAGTCATGACCGCCGAGGCCAAGGAATTGCGCGGCTGGAACATCCATGTGGAGGACTATCCCGTCTCTCACGGCATGGAAGCTTTCGTGAAGGAGGTCAGCGAAAAGACCAACGGCGAGATCACCGGCAAGGTGTTTCATGGCGGCGTGCTCGGGTCCCAGCCGGATGCCATCGAGCAGACCCGCCTCGGCGTGATCGATTTCGGCGTGTTCAGCCTCGGGCCGATGGGCCAGGTTGTTCCGGAAGCCAACGTCGTCTCACTGCCGTTTATCTTCAAGAGCGTTCCGCAGATGTACGAACTCATGGACGGTGAGGCCGGAGCCGCGCTGAGCAAGGGCCTTGAGGCAAAGGGAATTGTCGCACTTGGCTACTATGACGCCGGCGCCCGCTCCTTCTACACCTCGGTCAAGTCCATCCAGGAGCCGGAAGACCTGACGGGCATGAAAATTCGCGTCATGAACAATGACCTCTTCGTCGGTATGGTGGACTCCATGGGCGGCAATGCAACGCCAATGGCATTTGCCGAAGTGTACCAGGCCATCAAGACGGGCGTCGTGGACGGCGCGGAAAACAATCCGCCTTCCTATGAATCCACCAACCACTTTGAAGTTGCCAAGTTCTATTCCCTGACAGAGCATCTCATCATTCCCGAGTGCCTGTGCATGAGCAAAAAGACCTTTGACGCTCTGACGCCCGAGCAGCAGGAAATCGTCAGGGAAGCTGGTCGCAACAGCACGGCTTTGCAACGCGAGCTCTGGCAGAAACGAGAGGCCGCGAGCATGGCCAAGGTTGAAGAAGGTGGTGTTGCTGTGAATACCGTTGAGGACAAGGCCGCGTTCCAGGCCGCGATGGCTCCGGTGTATGATGCCTTCCTGGCACAGAACCCGGACCTCACCGAACTGGTCGACCTGTTCAGAAACGCACAGTAACACTGTTGCCGCAGGGCCTTGCCAGCTCCTCCGGCAAGGCCCTGCAGGTTCTGGAGCCGCTTCAATGCCGAACGCACTGAATATCTGGGATCAGCTTGAAATCTGGCTGGACCGCCTGAAACGCCTTTGTGTTTTGGTGGGGTCTGTCGCTTTGGTCGTGCTGGTTGCGACCTTTGGTTGGCTGGTGTTCGGGCGCTACGTTCTCAATCAGACACCCACCTGGGTCGAACAGCTCGCACTCCTGTTGATTTGCTACATCACGTTTCTCGGAGCAGCGATCGGGATCCATGAACAATCGCATCTTGGGGTTACATTCCTTCGGGACGCACTGCCAGCACGCATCCGTCAAGCTCTTCTTCTGTTGACTGACCTTTGCCTTGCCATTTTCGGCGCAGTCATGCTGGCGGCATGCGTTGAGCTTTTCGAGTTCGGCTGGTCCACGCGGCTGCCGATGTTGAACATTCCCGAAAGTTTCAGAACCCTGTCAGCCGTTTTGTGCGGCGGGTTGATGATTGTGTTTGCCGGAGCACGGGTCCTTTTGAGGGGACGCTCCCTGATGCGCGGCGAGATCTACGAAAACGAAAAGGTAATCTGAAATGGGTCTCGCAATCCTGCTGGGCGTATTTGGAATCAGTGTTGTTCTGGGCGTTCCAGTCGCCTTCGCTATGGGAATCTCCGCAGCGGCAGCGTTTTGGTACGAGGGCTTTCCCCTCCTGATGACGTTTCAGCGCTCCATTTCCGGGGTCGCGTCCTTCTCGCTGCTGGCGATCCCCTTTTTCGTCTTTGCCGGTGAACTGATGCTGCATGGCGGGATTGCCTTGCGGCTGGTGAAACTGGCCTCGGCGCTCGTTGGTCACGTCCGCGGCGGCCTGGCCTCGGTCAACATCTTTTCCAGCATGCTTTTCGGCGGAATTTCCGGATCCGCGATTGCCGATATCTCCGCCCTCGGGTCTCTGCTCATTCCAGTGATGAAGGGCAAGGGCTACAGGCCCGACTACGCCGTCAATGTCACTGTTACCTCTTCTATTGCCGGTATCGTCATACCGCCAAGCCATAACATGATCATCTTCGTGGTTGCTGCGGGTGGCGGTATTTCGATTTCCAAACTTTTCCTGGCCGGCGTCATACCCGGTATTCTCATGTGCCTCTGTCTGGCCGTTGCCGCCTATGTCGTTGCCTTGAAGCACAATTACGGGTCCGAGCCGTTCCCCGGCTGGCGCGTTGTTGGACAGACGGCGATTGCCGCGATCCCTGGCTTGATTACTGCTGTCATCATCGTCGGTGGTGTCCTGTCGGGTATTTTCACCGTAACGGAATCAGGGGCCTTCGGCGCGATCTATGCGTTGCTGCTCACGGCATTTGTCTACAAGACGCTAGATTGGGACAGCTTTGTAGTGGCGGTGACCTCCGCGTTGAGAACGACCGCGATGGTTATGATCCTCATAGGCTTTGCCAGTTCGTTTGCCTATTTGCTTGCGCTTTATCAGGTGCCGGCAAAGCTCAGCGACTTCCTGCTGGGGATCTCCGAAGACAAGATCTTCATCCTGCTGATGATCAATTTGATGCTGCTGATGCTCGGCATGATCATGGACATGGCGGCACTGATCCTCATCTGCACGCCGATCTTCCTGCCAATCGCCAGAGAACTTGGCATGGATCCGGTTCAGTTCGGCATCATGATGCTGGTCAATCTTGGTTTGGGACTGTGTACGCCACCCGTCGGAACCTGTCTTTTTGTCGGCTGTGCGGTCGGCAAGATCAAGATCGAGGAAGCACTGAAGTCCATATGGCCATTCTACCTGGCTCTCTTTGTTGCCCTCATGCTGATCACCTACGTGCCCGCATTCTCGATGTTCCTGCCGTCGCTGTTCGAGTGACAGCCTAATTGGAAACCAAAAGCTTTCGGCTCTGCTGCGCCACCGGCCGAGCCTGACTTCACCCCACACGATGCCGGATACCCGGCGATTTGACACCTGTTTGAGGACCAAACCATGAAACTTAAGGCAAAAACCGCAATCGTCACAGGTGGCGGCAGGGACATCGGCCAGGCCTGCGCTCTGAAACTTGCTGAGGAAGGAGCGAATGTTGCCATCAACTACTTTTCCAGCAGTACTGGCGCGGAAGACACCATTGCCAAAATCAAGGCGGCTGGCGGCAACGCATTTGCCCTGCAGGGTGACCTGAACTCAGAGGCCAATGTCGATGCGCTGGTTGGCAAAACCATCGAGGAATTTGGCGGGCTCGATGTTCTTGTGAACAACGCCGGCGGACTGATTGCCCGCAAAACCATAGCGGACATGTCGCTGGATCATTGGCGTGCCGTGATGGATCTCAATCTGACCAGCACGTTCCTGATGATCAAGGCGTGCCTTCCGCACCTGAAGTCCGGAGCGATCGTCAACATCGCCAGTCAGGCAGGGCGTGACGGCGGTGGCGGCGGCGCCGTTGCCTACGCGACCTCCAAGGGCGCCGTGATGACCCTGACCCGCGGTCTCGCCAAGGAACTAGGGCCCGACGTGAGGGTGAATGCACTGTGTCCGGGCATGATCGACACCGACTTCCACAATGTCTTCACCAAACCGGACGTGCGCAAAAATGTAGAAGCAGCAACACCCCTGAAGCGACAGGGCACACCGGCGGATGTCGCCAACCTCGTTGCCTTCCTGGCAACCGACGACTCGGCTTTTGTGACCGGGGCCAATGTCGATATCAATGGCGGCCTGTTTTTCAGTTGATATTCGAACGGAAAGGGAGCGGACCATGGCCGCGTTTGAAATTGTGAAAACCGGAGAAGGTGTGACCCGCCAGGTTCTGGCGGATCATCCTGACCTAATGATGGTGGCGTTCTGCTTTGACCATGCAGGCGCTGAAGGCGCGTTGCACAGCCATCCGCACGTGCAGTCGACTTTCGTCGAAAGCGGGCGGTTCAGGTTCTTCCTGGGTGATGAACAACGTGAAGTCGCGGCTGGCGACAGCTTTGTCATTCCCTCAGGCCAGACACATGGCTGCGTTTGCCTGGAGCCCGGCAGGCTGGTCGACTGCTTCACGCCAAGACGTGACGATTTTCTCTGATCAAATCCGAAACAAACGCTGCCAGCAGAACTGCTCTGGAAGTTTCCGGCACGTTTTAATGAGTTTCAAATCAAGGAAGACGGAATGCGTTTCTTGTCGATCGGTGAATGCATGGCCGAACTTGCTCCCAGTGGTGATCCGGGACACTTTCGCATGGGATTTGCGGGAGATACGTTCAACACGGTCTGGTATCTGCGCGCCCTGCGTCCCGACATTCGCGGTGCCTACTATACCGTGATTGGAATGGACACTATCTCCGACAAGCTTCTCGAGGAGATGGATGCCATCGGCATCGACACAACCTGGATATCAAGGCGGCCAGACCGGACAATCGGTCTCTATCTCATTGAATTGTTGAATGGGGAACGGAGTTTTTCCTACTGGCGGAACAGCTCCGCGGCCAAGTGTCTGGCCGATGAAAAAGCTACATTGGTCAAGGCGATTGCATCCGCGGATATTATCTATTTCTCCGGCATCACGCTCGCGATCCTCGAGCCCTACGCACGGAATTCGTTGCTGGAAACCATCCGAGAGGCACACGAGTTTGGGAAAACTGTTGCGTTCGATCCGAACCTGCGACCGGGTCTGTGGACTGACACGAAGACAATGAAGAATACCGTCATGCGTGGGGCTGAGATGAGCAACATTGTCCTTCCCTCCTTTGAAGACGAAGCGCTTCATTTCGGGGACATTGATCCAGCTGCGACCATTGAGCGATATGTCTCCGCCGGCGCGGATCGTGTCATCGTCAAGAACGGGCCTCATCCAGTAGCCTTTTTTCACCAGGGAAACCGGGACACGGTGCCTGTCTCACAGATTGCCAACGTCGTCGATACAACGGCTGCCGGCGACAGCTTCAACGCAGGTTATCTGGCAGAACTTGATCGAGATATCCCGCAACAGGAGATGATTGCTGCAGCGTCGCGTGTGGCTGCTAAGGTCATTCAGAGCCACGGGGCACTTGTTCAGCTTTGAGATCCCGTGTTTCAAGGCAATCCATCTTAGCTAGTGCGACAATCCGCTCAGCAATTGTCGGAACGTGCAAGTGTCCGGTTTTTGGAACTGATCTCGAGAGAAGGAACGTCCGAAACAGGGGACACGATGCCGCCGTTCGTTAAGACTGCATCCTATGACCGGTAAGGGCCGAAAGCTACCGCAGAAATTGACCTAACGGATGTCGGCTTAGGTAATCGATTTTCCAAGAGCCGACCGTCCGCTCCCTCCCCCAAAATCTGCCAGTCGGCAAAGGCCCCTCGGCTTACCGTTTTACTGGAACCAACTCGTAAAATTTCCTCATCTTCCCTTGCGTTAATTCTTGCATTGCCGCACACATCGGCTCACTATCCAGAGCAGTTACTTGTCATACAAAGCCCTGTGACGCGCCATTTCTTGTGCGTTTCAAAGCAAAAGAAAGATGTGCCTGCTGAAGGCATTCAAGGCGCGACAGTCGATCTGGAACCTGACGTATGCCAATTACCTTCGCACCTCGTATCGCCATGTTCGGCTTTGACGCCACGGCCACGCCCAAATGGCAAATGGTGCCGAGGGGGTGGGAGCGCACGATTGTGGTGCGGGGGGCAGGTGCCCTTATTCCCGAATTGACCCCCAACGACATTGCCAGGGTCACCTATCGCCGTGTCGGCGCCGAACACCATCTGACGCTCAAGGGCCTCAAGGCCGGCAAGGGGTTTGTCCGCTTTGTGCCGAACGCCGGGTTTGCGGGGCCTGTTCCCAACAGCGACATTCTGGAAATCTCGGTCAAGACCGAGGTCAAGATCAACACGGCGTTTCACTATGTGAAGGACAACGCCGGCCACAAGACCAACCGCAACATGGGCGACCTCAACGCCCTGATACGGGGCGTCAACCGGTTGCTGGACACCCAGGCCAACGTGCGGATGTACAGAAAGAGCGCACGCACGATAACGGTTCCACAGAACCTAGGCGCTACGGTGCGGTTTTCCAGCCACCTGGCGGGCGTTGCGGCCGCCGAACATGAATGGGACGATGTCACGGCCTTTGCCGATGCTGCCGCGGATTTCAATGTCTTCTTTGTGTGGCAGTATGAGCAGGATGCGACGCCTGCGGTCAACAACACCAGGGCCGGAACCCTGGCCGCCGAGAAGAACTGCCTGATGCAAGATACGATCACCGGCTCGACCCATGCCGAAACCCTGGCACACGAGACCATTCACCTGCGCGGCATCGGCCCGCACAGCGGAACCGCAACACACCTGATCGCCAGTGGCGCGGTGCGGACGGGGCAGCTGATTTCGCGCGCCCAGGCCAACATCATCAATCCGTCGGGCACATAATGGTTCGACACCGCAACCTGACCGGATGCATCGCAGGGGCGTTTCTGGTCACCTGGCTTGCAGGAAGCACTATGGCAGACGACATGAACCTTGAGGCAGAGATCGATACCGCGCTGGCCGGAGGCTCGCCGGAGGCTGTGGTGGAGGCAGGCCCGGCCGCCGTCGCCCCCCTGGCCGCGCGCCTCGCCACAGCGAAGACCACCGGGGAAAAATCAGCCCTGGTGGATCTGCTGGCAGCCGTCGGTGGTGCAGACGCCCTGGCGCCCGTCTTGCCCTATATCGGTGATACCGACCCGGACCTGCGCGCGCGCGCCAGCGCCGCAGCGCTGAAAGTCGTGCTGGCCAATGGCCCACCGTCAGGCCCCATTGCCGAGCAGCTTCAGGCCGAAGTATTAGCGGCACTGGAAGCGCCGGACGCGGAAGGCGGCGTGTTGCTGCTGGGGGCACTGGCACCCGGAGCGGAAGACGCGCTTGAAGCTCACCTTTCCGGCACACGCCTGGTCAAGGCGCAACCACAGGAGCCCACGGCCTCCGCAGCCCTGGCAGCCCGGCTGGCGCTTTCGGCCTTGGGGGACGATGAAGCGCGAACCAGCCTCTTGAAACAAATCCCCGAGGCCGAGCCGGACAGCCTCGTCTTCATGCTGAAGGCCTTGCCCCTGATTGACGCGCCCGAGGTTCTGCATGCCCTGGCCGCAACCACCCTTTCCTCAGACGCCCCCGTCGCGGACGGGCTCCCCAGCGGAGCGGAACCCGCCCGGGAGGTGGCGGACGTTGCAGTCGAGGCGTTTGTCGCACGCTTGAACCTAACCCCTGGCTACAAGGTAACGCCGGGCGCCATCTACACGGCAGACCAACGGGCCGAAGTCGAAAGGCTCATCACGGGTTCAATCCCGAACTAGACAAACCGGTCTTCCAACTCTCTTTTTCGCCCCTGATACCTCAGCCCAGGACAAATGGCCGGATTTTACATTAGCGAAAGGTCCCATCGGTAAACTGGAGAAAACCTTCCAGAGACGAGAAAGTGATGCCGTCTTCCAGTAACGCCGCTCTCGAAATTCTCAATCTTCACAAGCGTTTCAGCGAACCCGCAGTCAACGATCTCTCGTTGAAGGTGCGGGAAGGCGAATTCTACGCCTTGCTGGGCCCCAATGGCGCCGGCAAAACCACCACGCTGCGCATGGTCGCCGGCCTGCTTCAGGCCGATGCGGGGGCGGTCAGGGTCTGCGGCATCGATGCGTTTGCGGATCCGATTGCCGCCAAGCAGGTTCTGGCCTGGGTTCCGGACGAACCCATGGTCTACGACAAGCTGACGCCGCTTGAATATCTCGAGTTCGTGGCAGGCCTCTGGAGCATGCAGCCGGACCTTGCAAGGTTCAAGGCCGACAGCCTTCTGGACGCCTTCGGGCTTGCCCCCCATGCCAATGAGCGCTGCGGCGGGTTCTCGAAAGGCATGCGCCAGAAGGTGGCGCTTGCCGGTGCCCTGATCCACGAACCGCGCCTGATCATCCTCGACGAACCGCTCACCGGCCTTGATGCAGGCTCTGCCCGCCAGGTGAAGAAGGTGTTGACCGGGCTTGTCGCGCAGGGCGTGTCGATCATCATGACGACCCATATCCTGGAGGTGGCGGAGCGCATGGCTGACCGGATCGGCATCATCGCCCGCGGACAGCTTGTTGCCGAAGGAACGCTGGAAGAGCTGCGCCAACGGGCAAGCGCCGGCGGCCATTCCCTGGAGGATATTTTCCTGGAAATCGTGGGCGGCGATGCCGGCGCACATGCGAATACGGCCGAACTCCTTGATGAGAAGGTGGCATGAGAGCGACGGTGGCTTCTTCCGCCCTGTTGCGTTTCTCCCGCCATGAATTGCGGCTGGCATGGCGCGACTGGGCCTGGATGTTTTCAGGCTGGCGCAGCACGAGCCTGCGGCGCGCCCTGATCGGCATGAGCATCTTCTACGGGGTCATGCACCTGATTGCCTACGCGGTGCTTTCCCCCCGCTTTGCCACCGGGTTTGTACTCGACCAGACAGCACAGGCAGTGCTTTCGGTCACGGTGCTGCTCAGCTTCACCATGATGCTGTCACAGGCGATGGAGTCGGTAACACGTGCATTCTACGCAAGGGATGACCTGGACCTGATCCTGTCTTCCCCTGCCCCCTCCCGTGACCTGTTTCTCGTGCGCATCGTCATGATGGCCTTGACGAGCTGGGCCATGTCGGCACTGGTCATCTCACCATTCCTCAATGTTGCGGTGGTGCTTGGCGGGAAGCACTGGCTGGCGGGATATGTGGTTCTACTGGCGGTGTCGCTGAACGCGACCGGGGCAGGCGTTTTGATCACGCTCGCGCTGTTCCGAACGGTTGGCGCGCAGCGCACGCGCTTTTACGCGCAAATTCTGGCAGCGGTCGTTGGCGCGGCCTTCCTCATCGGAATGCAGGTGGTGGCGATCCTGTCCTTCGGGTCGATGTCGCGGTTCACGCTGTTCGATCCTGCCTTCCTGGCAAGCCATGCGCCGGGGGAGGGCTCGCCGTGGTGGTTCCTCGCCCACACTGTGGCCGGACAGACCAATGCCGTGTTCCTGTTCCTGGCGGTTTCCGTCGCGTTTTTTGCGGTCGGGGCCTGGCGCGGCGCGGTCCAGTTCCGCAGCATTGTCGTGCTCGCACTTGGCGTTACGGAAAAGACCCCGCGCGGCCGCGTTTCCGAGCGGACCTTTCGCAGTTATTCGCCGCTCGGCGCGCTCGTCTTGAAGGAACTCAAGCTCATCGCCCGCGATCCCTGGCTGATATCCCAGACGCTGATGCAGGTTCTCTATCTCATCCCGCCGGCGGTCATGCTCTGGGTCAGCTTTGGCGAGAAAACCGAGATTTCCGTGATCGTCGCCCCGGTTGTCGTCATGGCGGTTGGGCAGCTTGCCGGCGGCCTCGCCTGGCTGACCATCTCCGGTGAGGACGCACCCGACCTGATTGCAACAGCCCCCATCTCTGCGTTCACACGCCTGTGGGCGAAAGTGCTGTCGGTGCTGACGATTATCGCAGCAATCGTGCTGCCGATCTCCCTGGGCCTGGCGCTCATATCTCTCTGGGGCGCTGTCATCACCGCCACCGGCGCCATGACCGCGGCAGCAAGCGCAGTGCTTGTTCAACTCTGGTTCCGGGCACAGGCCAAGCGCACAACCTTCCGGCGCCGTCAGGTCGCTTCCAAGGCCTCCACGCTTGCGGAGGCCGCCGCATCCATTGCCTGCGCGGCCGGGACGGCCCTCGTCGCGGCGGCAAGCCCGCTGGCGATCCTCCCGGTCTTCCTGCTGTTGAGTGTGCTCGGAATCTCCTGGAGCATCCGTCCGAAACACAGCGCAAGCGCCTGAGGGACACCGCACTTCAAGCAAGTGGCTATTGACTGAATCATCGCCAGCCAACCTGCCAATGGGGCGGTGCGATGGGCAAATCGACTGCCGGAACCACGCCCACGCAAGTTCGCTCAAGGATCCCGTGAAGCTCTGCGGGTGCCGCATTCGGCAAGATATCGATGATAGAAATCCGTGTTCAGGCCGCTCGCCTGGCGTTGCAGTGAAGTCGTTTCGATAGCTTGGCCGGGCATGCCCAGCCAGTCCAGCAGGAGCTGTGTTGCCGCGCGGGGATCCTGGGCGAAGCGCTCATAGGCGGCATGGAACGGCACGATGCCGTTCTGTCTGAAATAGGCCAGCCAGCTTTCGCAGTCCTGAGAAATCCAGTTCACAAGCCTGTCGATGCTTTCAAAATCGTAGCTGGGCTCGGCGATGCACTCCTGCGAGGAAACCCATTGCTGGGTCTGGATGGCAATGTGAAGCGATACGGCCTGATAGTAGATGTCGCCCCGGTGATTGTAGACGTAGAGGCAGTCGCCGAAGAGCTCTTCCAGCCTGGTCACGCCGAGTTCCCGCAACAGGTCGAACTGATAATTGTGCAGCATCAGCGAGACCGGCAGACCCGAACCGGCGTCAAAATCCCGGATCGCCCGCACATAGCGCTTCAGCTCTTCTGCCGTTGCGGGCAGATCGTGAAACTCCGGCAGGAAGTGCCGGATCTTCTTGTCGAAATGCCCCTGCCCGAACCACTCGTAGCTTTGCCGGGTCACCTTCGACGCACTCAGCGTCGTTGCCAGCGCCGTGCTGCCCGTTCTCTGGGTAGAAGCAAATACAATCGTGTCGCACGCAAGGCGGTGTGGGGCTGTCACAAAGGTACCTCGCCCGGGAGAAATGTTGGCAACCGCAAGCTTGGGCCGCCTGGATTTGCGGGTCAACAGGCGTTCCCACACATCGCCTTGATACGGCAGGCAGGCGCCTTCAGAGTGATTGATGGATCAAATTGCCACGCAGAACCCTACGAAGCAGATCTCCCCTCCGGTCGATGATTGCGCCAGCCAGTGGGCTCTTATCGACTAAAAGTTAGCCAACTGGAAAACTTTCTTGACATGACGGACGCCGCATCATTACTTAGCCATATGGCTAACTTAGATTCGATCTTCCACTGTTTGTCCGACACGACCCGGCGCGCGGTAATCGCACAATTGGTCAACGGACCAGCCCCGGTTTCGGAACTTGCGGCATCCCATGAAATGGCGCTGCCGAGTTTTCTCAAACACATCAATGTGTTGGAGAAGAGCGGTTGGATCGAAACGAATAAGTCCGGCCGAATCCGAACTTGCCGCCTTCGCCCGGAAACGGTCCGTGCTGCAGAAGGCTGGCTGGAACAACAGCGACGCCACTGGGAGGCGCGGCTCGATCGGCTCGACGCATTTCTGGCCAACATGAATGAGGCAGAGGACAAGGAATGACACACGACCCCGAACTTGATTTGGTGCTCGAACGGAAGGTTTCCGCATCTCCCGCACAGCTTTGGCGCGCCTGGACAGAACCGGAGCTGCTTGCTCAATGGTTTGCCCCCAAACCGTGGACAGTGGCGCGGGCCGCTATCGAACCGCATCCCGGCGGGATTTTCACTGTCGTTATGGCGTCGCCGGAAGGGAACGAAATGGCAGAACCTCCCGGCTGCGTTCTACTTGCAAAACCCGAGCAGCGACTGGTCTGGACTGATGCCATGGGGCCAGGTTTCAGGCCCAACGGCGAAACGTTCATGAGCGTGGACATCACCATGCGCCCTACCGAAGGCGGAACGTATTACCGGGCATTGGTGATGCACAAAAATCCGGAAGACAGAAAACGGCACGAGGAAATGGGTTTCCACTCTGGATGGGGAACCTGCCTCGACCAACTCGAAGCTTTCGCGCGCAGTCTTTGACAGTCAGGTGCGACAGGCAAGGCTGAGGATAACCTTTCCATGAAAAGACATATGACGAGTGCCGCTTTGATCTTGTCGATGCTGGCGTCACCCAGCATCGCGCTTGCCGACTCTACACTACAAAACGGCTATGCCGAGGTGAACGGCATGCGGATGTATTACGAGATAAGCGGTGAAGGCGAACCGATTGTTGTCCTCCATGGGGCATACATGAACATTCAGTCTATGGGTGACATCATCCCAATGCTGGCGGAGACCAGACGCGTTTACGCGGTGGAACTCCAAGGGCACGGCCGGACGGAAGATATAGACAGGTCCATAACTTACCCTGCCTTGGCAGAAGATGTTGCCCTATTCATGGATGCCCTGAACCTGCCAGAAGCAGACGTTTTCGGCTACTCCATGGGCGCCGCAGTCGGGTTTCAGCTTGCGGTGCGCCACCCTGGGAAGGTCGATCAACTGGTCGCCGCTTCCCTTGCCTACGACATTGAGGGCATGCAGCCGGAATATCGCGCCATGGTACCCTCCATGACGCCAGATATGTTCACCGGAACACCGATCGAGCAAGACTGGAAGAGGTTGGCACCCGATCCGGACGGGTTCGACGATTTCGTTACACGCATGATCGGTCTGGAACATGAGCCGGTATCCTGGGAAGAGGACGTCAGGACCTTGCAGGCCCCTGTGCTCCTGATTTCCGGCGACGCCGACGTCTCGACCCTTGAGCACTCGGTGGCAATGTTCCGTCTTCTGGGCGGCGGTTCGATGGGCGATCTGGGAAATCCCTTGCCCGCGTCGCGCCTTGCGATTTTGCCGGCAACCTCCCACACCGCGATCATTCGGCAACCGGAATTGCTTAATGCGTTCATTGCCCCCTTCCTTGCGGGAGAAACACCGAAAGGCATGTTCGACTAACCCTCCCAGATCGGGCTGGCCGGCATCGACAATTTCCGACGCAGGCACCGGTGTTGCCGCTCGTGCAGAACGCACAACAAAATCAAACCTCAACACAGGTCAAGGCATGTACACGCTCGTGAGCACCGCAACGGCGGCACACTACAATTGGGGCGACAACTGTGACGGCTGGGTTCTGGCGAACAGCGACCCACTCCTGATTATCGAGGAGTTCATGCCCGCACGCACAGCCGAACAGCGTCACTATCACTCCCGCGCGAGGCAATTCTTCTATGTTCTCGATGGTTGGTTGACGATGGAGATAGAAGGCCATTTGTATAAGGTCCCGGCCCGGCAAGGCATCGAGATCCCGCCCCTTGTATCCCATCAGGCAAGAAACGACGAACGTTCCGGAGTGACGTTTCTGGTCATATCGACCCCAACGTCCCGCGGTGACAGAACTATCGCGCCTCCGAACCAGGATCAGATCACATGATCAGAATTGCAGTTGTTACAGATATTCATCATCACGCAACGCATGGAAAATCTGCTCTCCATTCTCTCGCGGACTTCGTGGTCTGGGCAAACACCGAAAAGCCAGACATTGTTCTTGATCTGGGAGATCGCATTACCGACGTTGACAAACAAACAGATATGCGTCTCCAGAGAGAGGTTGCAGAAATCTTCGCGGAACTGGAAGCACCGGTGCAGCATTTGTGCGGCAACCATGATCGTGACAACCTGAGCGTTGGTGAAAACGCGGAAATCCTGCGCACTGGGCTGGATAACACCGTAATTGACCTCGGCGGCTGGAAACTTGCAGTGTGGCGCGCCGATACCAGATTCACATATCATGAGACGAACGCAGGGTTTGTTCTGCCTGAAGCCGACCTTCGCTGGTTATCTCAGATGACCCAGCAGGTCGACAAGCCGACACTGATCGCCAGTCACATCCCGTTTTCAGGACACAGCCAGATCGGCAATTACTATTTTGAGCGAAATGCCGAATATTCGACCTATCCGCAATCACAGCGCATCCGCGCAGCTATTGCCCAGGCGCGGGTGCCACTCGCCTGTATCGCAGGACACGTGCACCGGAACACGGTCACAACAATTGACGGCATTCCACACCTCACACAGCAAAGCCTGACCGAATGCTTCACCACGGGCGGAGAGCCTGCCCACGCCTGGGGTCTTTTGAAACTCGGCTCCAAACTTGAGTGGCAAGTTTTCGGGAACGATCCGTTTGAGCTGAGGCTCACTCCCTCTCGGAAACGCTCGCCGGCTCCTCTCGCTCCCTTCGTCTTCGAGCAGCGCGCATAATTATAGTAAGCATTCGGGTTAACGCAGCGGCTTTTTGGGTTGCCACTAAGACATTCAGCCTCCCGGTTATCCCCTCGCAACATGTCTTGCTTCGTTCAGCGTCGCCATTGTTTCCTTGCGCGGATTTCAGATGACGTGCGACACAAGGCTTTCAGCTCAGCCACAAGACGGATCAAGAATGCCGCGGCCAAAGAAAGTTTCGGATATTGATGTTCTCAATGCCGCTCTGGAAGTCCTGGCGGAAAAAGGAGCAGGCTTCACATTAAGTGATGTTGCCAGCCGGGTAGCGCTCTCCCGGGCAACTCTCATCCAGAGATTTGGTGATCGCGACGCCATCCTCCACAGGATGGCAAGACATGAGGTCGACACGACGAGGGCCTGGCTTGCCGAACTTCCTGTCAACCGGGGAAAAGACAATCTCTGGCAGTTTCTGGTCGAGATTGTCGAGAGCATGGGCAGCGGAGAGGGGTTCTCTGCACGGGTTGCGATCGCGGCTCTGGAAGCGCGCGATCCCATTCTCCGGGCTTGTGCAAACGAACGGTATCAACTTGTCCAGGCCGCTATAGCGGCTCGTCTCACCGGCCATCAGGATGCGGAAGAGATTGCAGCGCATCTGCATGCCATAATCGCTGGCGCCACCATGCAATGGGTTGCAAGTGACGGAAGAGTTCCATTGCCAGCCTTTGTCCTCGAACGTCTCGAAACTGCGTTCAAGTGGCTGCCTATCGATTGACAAAAGCTCACCTCCATTTATAACCTGCGCGCAGGTTATAAATGGAGGGCGCAATGAATCGGCGAGATGCCATGGCGTTGGTCGTGTCAGCTGTAGTCTTTGCAAGAAGCTCTCTTGCCAGAGAGAGCGGAGACCTGATGTTTGTCGACAGTGGAGACGTTCGCATTGCAACCCAGACCTTCGGAGTTCCTGAAGGTACGCCACTCCTCCTCATAATGGGAGCGACGGCGTCCATGCTCGGGTGGCCGGATGAGTTGTGCAACCTCTTGGCCGAACAGGGTTTTTTTGTCATCCGCTTCGACCATCGTGATACCGGATGCTCAACAACAGTGCCGCCTGGTGAGGCGACCTACGCAATTGAGGACATGGCGACGGATGTCCTGGCCGTAATGGAGTCATACGGACTGCCAGCGGCACACCTGGCAGGCATGTCCCTCGGCGGATATATCTCCCAGATGCTCGCCCTGTCTCATCCGGAGCGCATTCACTCCGTCACGCTGATCGGAAGTGAACCTTTGGGCTGGGACGGTGCTCCACTTCCGACAATCTCCGATGATTTTCTTCGACACTTTGCGGGTTTCGGAGAACTGGACTGGCAAGACAGGCGAACCGTTTCCCGTTTCCTCGTCGAGATAGACAGGCTGTGCAGCGGGACAGCAAACACCTTCGATGCAGAAGCGGCACTCGCAAGGGTGGAGAAGGTCCTTGATCGAACCGAGAGCCCCGCCAGCATGTTCAACCATTCTTCCCGGACAACGCGGGAAAACTGGGCTGGCCGTTTCCGCGAGATCTCCTGCCCGGTTTTCGTCCTGCATGGATCGGAGGACCCTATCCTGCCGGTCGAAAATGGCAGAGCTCTGGCTGAAGGCATACCAGGGGCCGAGCTTGCGATCCTCGAAGGGGTCGGCCATGAATTACCCGGGTCGCACCACCGCGAAATAGCAGATCGAATGATACGTTTCGCCTTGGCCCGCTAGGCGGAGAACGACATTCCTACCAAGGTTTTGGGACTAATTCTGTTCACTATTGGAGTTGCCGTTTCCTCGATGTGCCAATGGAGCATGCCATCTGACAGCAATCGTTGGCTGATCTGAAGCCGGACATGCAGTTTACTGAACCTGTCCTTAAGCAAATTCGCGTCTAGTCGGCAATGCGCATGCGCCGCATTGCCGGAAACGGCAAAGGTTCGAGCGTGCGCAAAGGTCGCCGCCGCGCGAGGGGCCGGTGTCCGCATATCAATATGCATTCGAGGTATTTTGGAATGAATTTCAGAGCTTTTGTCTCGGTGCTGGCCTTGCTGCCGGCAACAGGTGCGGTTGCCGCGCCGTTCAGCAGCGGCGATTGGGAAACCGCCAGGATCGGCAGCACCTGCCTTGTCTATAACAACGCTCCGGCGCGCGACACCTCCGGCTCGTTGCAGTTCAGCTTCGACGTCAATGGCTATAATGCGGATTTCACATACGAATATGCGCCCTACACCGAAAACGAAGAAGACCCCTGGGCCGAGACCGACCTGGTTGAAATCACCATCGACGAGGAAGATTCCTGGCTGGGAGGAGAGATGTTTCCCGTCGGATTGCAGGACCCTTACCAGATCTCGATGACGTCCGGCTTCGTGAAGGACATGGCCGCCGCGGTGGCAGATGCGCAGACAACGATCGACATTTCCGTCGAACGCGAAAGCCTGGGCGAAACCTGGCTCTACGGCCGCTTCTCGCCGGCCGGCTTCAGCGAGAGCCTCGCCAAGGCCGCCGAGATGTGCGACTTCGACCCGGCCAATTTGCCGGAATCCTGATCAAGCGTCGGCCACGCACCCGTCACGGGCGCTTGTTTCCTCAAGTGCCCGGACCATGCTCGAACCCGCCCAACAGAACGCCGTCACACCGGGCTGCGGCAATCCTGTCTTTCTTAAGCGGGGCATAAAGATCGGACTCATACCAGGCTCGGGCAGTCTGGCTGTCGGGAAACTCGATCAGCACCGGGATATTGGGCGTCCAGTCACCTTCCAGAACGCTATCCATGTCGCCGAGAACACGGTAGCGCCCGCCAAAGTGTTCCACGGTTTCAAAGACCTTGGCGCGATAGGCACCCAGGCGTTCCGGATCGTGGATTTCCCTGACGTCGAAAAACACGAATGCAGCCATGGCGAAGTGTCCTTCCGTTGATTTCTTACCTGCGGCTGGAAATGCTAAACTCGGACATGTCCCGGCTCCATGCTCCACTGTCCGCAAGTTCTGCCCTCGCATCCGCGCGGGGAACGGCAACCCCTGCCGGGTCTGGACCAGCACAGGATCCACTCGCCGACGTTCTGAACCTCGTGCGCCTGACCGGTGCGCTGATGTTCCTGGTGGATGCCAGCGACCCCTGGTGCGTCGATATTCCCCACACGAATGCCTACCGCGCGATCCTTGCAGATCCCGGGCAGCACGTGCTGTCCTATCATGTCGTCCTGGAAGGCTCAGGCCTGGCCTCCATACCGGGCGAGGCGCCCATCCGGTTCAACCGGGGTGACGTTCTCGTCTTCCCGCAGGGCGATGGATACCGGATGGAAAGCGCAACTGGAACGCCTCCCGAGTTCAGTGCGGACGAGGTCGTCGACTTTTTCGAAAACCTTACCGCCGGACGCTTGCCGAGCATCGTTCCGGAAGGCGGTGGCGGACACCCGCGGGCCTTGTTCCTGTGCGGGTTCCTCGCCTGCGACGCAAGACCCTTCAACCCGCTGCTTGCAAGGCTCGAACGCCGGCTTCTGGTCTCGTCATCCGAAAGGACTGATGACAGTCTGCAAAGGCTGATCGACATAGCCCGGACAGAAATACAGTCAGACCAGCCCGGCAGCCGCAGCGTACGCCTGCACCTGTGCGAACTGATCTTCATCGAAACGCTTCGCCGCCATGTGCTGTCGCAGGCCCCGGCGAGCGAAGGCTGGCTCGGCGCCCTCACCGACCCGGTCGCCGGTGCCGCGATCACCGCCATACACGCCGACCCGGCATCGGACTGGACGCTGGAACGCCTTGCCCGGCAGATCAACACGTCCCGCACGGTGCTGACCGAACGCTTTGCCGGAAAAATGGGTCAGGGACCGATGCAATATGTGACGTCCTGGCGCCTGCAGCTCGCAGCGCGCCAATTGCGGGACAGCAGATCATCAATTGCGGAAATCGCCTGGAACGTGGGTTACCGGTCGGAAGCAGCGTTTTCCCGCGCATTCAAGAAGATGGCGGGCATGTCACCCGGAGCCTGGCGGCGGATTGGTTGATCCTTCGGGCATGGCTGGCGAACCAACCTCGCGTCAATGCAAGCGTCTAAACCTCGCCGCTGACCACCAGTTGCATGCGGTCCGCCGCCACGCGGGCACGGGTGTATTGCAGGGGCTTGCCGGTCATGTCCAGGTTGACGCTTTCCATCACCATCACCGGCTGGCCCAGCGCCAGACCAAGCTGCTGGGCATCGCGGTTTTCCACCAGCTCGGCCGTGATGCGCGTTTCCTTGCGGCGGTAATCGGAAATGCCGGCGCGTTGCAAAGCCGCGGTGATTGATCCGGTGTCGGCATAATCGGCGACGAAATTGGGCACGCGGGACTGTTCGAACCAGCTTGTGGCCGCGATCATCGGCACACCATCGGCAACGCGCAGGGTTTCCACGCGAATGAGCAGCGTTCCGAGCGGCACGCCAAGCTGATGCGCCAGCAGGGCGTCGGCTTCCTCGACAGCCGAGCCGATCAACCGTCCGGACGGTGCCCGAAGTTGGCCCGAAACGATTTCCGAAAAGCGCGTGCGCGGACCGATAGGATAGCTGAGCGGGGCTGAGGCAACAAAGGTGCCACGGCCCTGGTCGGCCCGCAGAATACCATCCGACGTCAGCGCGGCGATTGCCCGGCGCACCGTGTGGCGGTTGACGCCGAACCGGCTTGCAAGCTCGGATTCCGGAGGCAGGCGGCTGCCTTTTTCAAAGGCCCCGCTCACGATTTCCGCCTTCAGCGTTTCCATGATCTGGCGCCACACCGCAATTCCGGCGCTGCGGTCGAGAGTGCTGTTCGTCGTCATGAGCCCGTCATCAAATTTCGGTACCAAAGAGTCAACCGGATTATTTGTCTAGACAAATAGACAAATCAAGTCTAGGACAAGGGCGTTTTCAAACGCTTTCCGAAGAACCGCCCAACCCAAAAGGCGCGCTTCATGACAGACATTACCTCTTCCGCCTCCCCAGACACCCAACCCGGCGCAGCCGTGAGCGCCCGTCAGAAGGTGATCGCGACACTGGCCGCAGCCTCCGCCGAGGCCGTCGCGGAAAAATTCAGCGCACTTCCACCGCAAAGCTACGAGCTGGTGCGCCAGCCCGAAACCGGCCTTGTGATGGTGCGCGGCCGCATGGGCGGCACCGGCAGTCCGTTCAACCTGGGCGAGGTCACGGTCACCCGCTGCGTTGTTCGCCTGGAAACCGGTGAAACCGGCAATGCCTACAGCCTTGGCCGCAACAAGCAGAAAGCGCTGCAGTCCGCCGTGATCGACGCCCTGTGGCAACACCCTGCAATGCAGGAGCGCATCGAGACGGACATCATCGCGCCGCTGGCCGAAGCCCAGGCAGGAACGCAGGAAACCGTTCGCGAGGAAACCGAGGCCACCAAGGTCAACTTCTTCACCATGGTGCGGGGAGACAACTGATGAGCGCAGCACAACAGACCGCCGCCGCACCGCTGGCCGCAGGATTTCAGGACCCGGTTCACGATGCGCAGGGTTGCTTTCGCGCGATCATGAATGCCATGGCCCGCCCGGGTACGCGGCAGGCGATTTCCGCCGGCAGTCTGAAGCCGCCCGCACCGCTGACGCAGGTGGCCGCCACCATTGCCCTGACACTGTTCGACTACGACACGCCGATCTGGCTCGACAAGCCTTTGATGACGTCGGACGCCGTGAAGACCTTTCTGCGCTTCCACACCGGCTGCCCGATCGTCACCGAACCGGTGGAAGCGGCCTTTGCGCTGGTCAGCGCACCGGTGAACATGATCCCGCTGGCAAGTTTCAACCAGGGATCCGCCGAATATCCGGACCGGTCGACAACGGTGATCCTGACTGGTCAGGACTTCGGGTCCCATCCGGCAGTCTCCTTTAGCGGTCCGGGCATCAAGGACACCGTTTCCTTTGGCACCGGTCCGGTTCCGCCAGTGTTCTGGGACCAGGTGATTGCCAACAACCGCCAGTTTCCACGGGGTATCGATCTGGTCTTTGCCGGACAGGATGTGCTGTCTGCCCTGCCCCGTTCCACCCGCATCCTCAAAGCGGAGGTCTGATCCATGTATGTAGCCGTAAAGGGTGGCGAAAAGGCCATCCGCAACGCCCACAAGCTCATGGCCAAGCGCCGCCGGGGCGACACCTCCGTTCCCTCGCTGACGCTGGAGCAGATCGCCCAGCAGCTGTCCCATGCTGTCGCCCGTGTCATGGGCGAAGGCTCGCTCTACGACGAGATGCTGGCCGCGCTTGCCATCAAGCAGGCGCGCGGAGACCTGATCGAAGCCGCGTTTCTGATGCGTGCCTACCGCACGACCCTGCCACGGTTCGGCTACAGCCAGCCGATTGACACCGCGAAGATGCTGGTGGAACGGCGCGTTTCAGCCACCTACAAGGACCTGCCGGGCGGCCAGATGCTGGGCCCGACCTTCGACTACAGCCACCGCCTTCTGGATTTCGCGCTGGCCGCCGAAGAGGACGGTCTCGAAAAGCCTGTCGAAACAGCTACCGCTGAAGAAGGCAGCATGCCGCGCGTCACCGACCTGCTGGGCGACGAAGGCCTGATGGAGCCGGACCCGGTAACCGACGAGGATGCGCCCGTCGGCGACCTGACCCGCGAGCCCCTGTCCTTCCCGGCCGACCGGGACCTGCGCCTGCAGAACCTCGCCCGTGGCGACGAAGGCTTCCTGCTGGCATTGGCCTATTCCACCCAGCGCGGCTACGGCCGCACACACCCCTTCGCCGGCGAAATCCGCTACGGCGAGGTCGAAGTGGAATTCTTCGCCGAGGAACTCGGCTTTGCCGTCACGCTCGGCGCCATCAAGGTAACCGAGTGCCAGATGGTCAACCAGTTCAAGGGTTCGGCCAAGACCGCCCCGACCTTCACCCGGGGTTACGGTCTCGTGTTCGGGCAGGTGGAGAGAAAGGCCATGTCCATGGCCATGGTCGACCGTTCCATGCGGTGGCAGGAACTGGGCGAGGAACAGTCCGCCCCGGCTCAGGATGTCGAATTCGTCCTGTCCCATTCAGACAACATCCAGGCGACCGGTTTCGTCGAACACCTGAAGCTGCCGCATTACGTCGATTTCCAGGCCGAACTCGATCTGGTGCGCCGGATGCGCGGCGAATGGTTCGAAAAACGCCGCCAGGAAGAAGAAGAGGGCAGCACCGCCCAGGAGGCGGCGGAATGAGCAGCGGACTCAGTCATATGACGTTCATCGTCAGTGATCTGGACAGGATGACGAACCTGCTGACGACGGTGCTCGAAGCTCGGGAAGTCTACTCCAGTCAAGAGGCCACCTTTTCCCTCTCCCAGGAAAAGTTCTTTCTGGTCGGTGACGTCTGGATCGCGATCATGCAGGGCGATGCCCTGAACGAGCGCACCTACAATCACGTGGCTTTCAAGATTGAAGAGGAAGACTTCGACACGAAGCTGGCAGCCGTCGAGCGCCTTGGCCTGGAAGTCAAACCACCGCGCGCCCGCGTCGAAGGTGAAGGCAGGTCCATCTACTTCTACGACAACGACAATCACCTGTTCGAGTTGCACACCGGAACGCTGGACATGCGCCTCGACCACTATCGCCGGATACTCAGGGAACGGAGTGCTGCGCAATGAACGACACGGCTCAGATTTTCGAACAGGGCGAATACAACTTCGCCTATCTGGATGAGCAAACCAAGCGCATGATCCGCCGGGCAATCCTGAAGGGCATCGCGATACCGGGTTACCAGGTGCCTTTCGCCTCGCGCGAAATGCCGATGCCCTATGGCTGGGGCACCGGCGGGGTGCAGGTCACGGCGGCAATTCTGGGCAAGGACGATTGCCTGAAGATGATCGACCAGGGCTCCGACGACACCACCAACGCGGTTTCCCTGCGCGGTTTCTTTGAAAAGACCGCCGGCGTGCGCACGACCTACGAGACGTCGGAGGCAAGCGTCATCCAGACCCGCCACCGGATTCCGGAAAAGGCCCTGCGCGAAGACCAGATCATCGTCTTCCAGGTGCCGATCCCCGAGCCGCTGCGCTTCCTGGAGCCACGCGAAACCGAGACCCGGAAGATGCATGCGCTCGAGGATTACGGCCTCATGCATGTGAAGCTTTACGAGGACATCGCCAAGAACGGCCATATCGCCACCACCTACGCCTATCCGGTGAAGGTCAACGACCGTTACGTGATGGATCCGTCGCCGACGCCGAAGTTCGACAACCCGAAGATCGACCAGATGGCAGCGCTTCAGCTTTACGGTGCCGGGCGTGAGAAACGCATCTACGCCATTCCGCCCTACACCAAGGTGAAGAGCCTCGACTTCGAGGACTATCCTTTCGAGGTGCAGAAATTCGACAAGCCCTGCGGCCTGTGCGGCGCGGAGAATGTCTATCTCGACGAGGTGATCCTGGATGACAAGGGCGGGCGCATGTTCGTCTGCTCCGACAGCGACTATTGCGAGGAACGGCGCGCGGACGGCCATCTCGGCCCGATGGCGGCCGATCCGGCGGCACACCAGTTCGGCGCCACCCAGGCAGAGGAGACCGCCCGATGAACGCCTTTCCCTCCGCGGACCCGCTGCTGCAGGTTCATAACGTCACCCGCTATTATGGCGACCGCATCGGCTGCGCCGATGTCTCCTTCGATCTCTGGCCCGGTGAGGTGCTTGCCATCGTCGGCGAAAGCGGCTCCGGCAAGACCACGTTGCTCAACTGCCTGTCGACACGTCTCGCGCCGACGGCGGGAGCCATCGAATACCGCATGCGCGACGGCACCATGCGCAACCTCTATCAGCTGACCGAGGCCGAGCGCCGCCTGCTGATGCGCACCGACTGGGGGTTCGTGCACCAGAATGCTGCGGACGGGCTGCGCATGAACGTTTCCGCAGGCGCCAACGTCGGCGAAAGGCTGATGGCGGTTGGCGAGCGCCACTACGGCAACATCCGCTCCACCGCCGACGACTGGCTGGGACGAGTGGAAATCGACAGCGACCGGATCGACGACGATCCGCGCTCCTTCTCCGGCGGCATGCGCCAGCGCCTGCAGATCGCCCGCAACCTCGTCACGAGACCACGGCTGGTCTTCATGGACGAGCCGACCGGCGGTCTGGACGTCTCCGTGCAGGCACGTCTTCTCGACCTCTTGCGCCGTCTTGTGGCCGATCTCGGACTTTCCGTGGTCATCGTCACCCACGACCTTGCGGTCGCCCGGCTGCTGTCGCACCGGATCATGGTGATGCGCCACGGCAACGTCATCGAAAGCGGCCTGACGGACCAGGTGCTCGACGATCCGCGCGAGCCCTATACCCAGCTGCTTGTTTCTTCCATTCTCCAGGTATGAGGACCGAAATGCCCGTACGCCTCTATCTCAACAACGTCGGCAAGTCCTTCACCATGCACCTGCAGGGCGGAACCGTCATTCCTGTGGTCGAGAAGGTCGAATTCTCGGTGAATTCCGGCGAATGTGTCGTCCTTGGCGGCCCCTCCGGCGCCGGCAAGAGTTCGATCCTCAAGATGATCTACGGCAACTACCGCTGTGACGAGGGTCAGATCCTGGTGACCGTCGGCGATGAAATCGTGAACATTGCCGGGGCCGAGCCGCGCAAGGTTCTGCGACTGCGCGAAGACACGATCGGCTATGTCAGCCAGTTCCTGCGCACCATCCCGCGTGTTTCGGCCGAAGACGTCGTCGCCGAGCCGCTTATTGCCCAGGGCACCAGCGAGGAAGAAGGCGTCGACAAAGCCCGCTCCCTGCTGTCGCGGCTGAATGTGCCCGAGCGCCTCTGGACCCTGCCGCCCGCCACGTTCTCCGGCGGCGAGCAGCAGCGCGTGAACATCGCCAGGGGGTTCATTGCCCATTATCCGATCCTGCTGCTGGATGAGCCTACCGCCTCTCTCGACGCTGCCAACCGGGCCGTGGTCGTGCGTCTGGTGGAAGAAAAGAAAACCCAGGGCGTTGCCATGGTGGGCATTCTTCACGACCAGGACGTCCGGGAACAGATCGCCGACCGCATCATCGACGTGACCGGTTTCAGCGCGGAGGCAGCCGCCTGAGCCACGAGATGAGGAAAGGCTTGCAGACGGGCGGAAACTGTCACAGAAAAGTCACCGCCCGCCTTTAGGTCACTCCCTCAGAAAGTTGAAGGATGTGGCCCTGCCACATCCGGCCAAACCACATTTCAAAATCGCGATTTTCTTCATGCGCTATGCCCTCTATTTCGCCGCCGATGCCGACGACCGCCTGATGCAGCTCGGAAATTCCTGGCTTGGGCGCGATCCCTTTTCCGGCAAGGCCTTTCCGCAGCCGGAGCTGCCCGGCATGACATCGGCACGTTTCCAGGAGTTGACGACCGACCCCCGGCGCTATGGATTTCACGGGACTTTGAAAGCCCCGTTTTCCCTTGCAGCCGATCAGACCGAGGCAGCGCTGCTGGACGCCTGCGCAGCCTTTGCGGCGGAAATCGCCCCTTACGAGATAGAAGCGCTCGGCGTAAACAGGCTTGGCCGCTTTCTGGCGCTGACCCCTGAGGCAGAAGAGCCGGCCCTGCGCGCCTTCGCCGGCCTGTGCGTGCGTCGCTTCGAGCCGTTCCGCGCACCACTGTCCGAGGCGGATCTTGAGCGCCGCCGCAAGAGCGGACTGTCGGAAAGGCATGACACCTATCTCGTCAGGTGGGGCTATCCCTATATCTTCGATGAATTCCGCTTCCACCTGACCCTTTCCAACAAACTGGAAGACGACAGCGACATGGAGCGGATGGCAAATGCCGCCCAGGACCACTTTGCGGATGTCATCGGCAAGAAGCGGCTGTGCCGCCACGTTGCGCTCTACACCGAAGCCGAACGCGGCGCGCCTTTCCAGGTCCATACCGTCTTTCAGCTGACCGGCAGCGTCGCTCCCGCCGACGCCCTCAGCCAGGCCGAGCGTCTTTCCCAAGAGGAATCTGCATGAGCAAGCATCCCAAAGTCTTCAAGAATGCCAGTCTGGTTCTCGCAGGCGAAGTGTTCGACGGTTCCCTGACGATCGATGATGCCGGTCTGATTTCCGGCATCGGGTCACCGACCGAGGTCGATGGGCATGATTGCGAAGGCGACTACCTGCTACCTGGCCTGGTCGAGCTGCACACCGACCACCTGGAAACCCACTATGCTCCGCGTCCCAAGGTGCGCTGGAGCCCGGTTTCCGCCGTGCAGGCCCACGACGCCCAGATCGCGTGTTCCGGCATCACCACCGTGTTCGATGCGCTGCGCGTCGGCATGGATGAAGACGCGGACCTTGGTTATTCGGATATGCGCGCGCTAGCGGATGCCATTGAAACCGGCCAGCGGGAAAACCGCCTGCGCGCCGACCATTTCATCCACCTTCGCTGCGAAGTATCTGCGCCCGACGTTCTCAGCGCCTTCAAGGTGTTCGAGGACGACGACAGCATCCGCCTGATCTCGCTGATGGACCACACCCCCGGTCAGCGCCAGTTCGTGTCGATGGATGCCTACAAGATCTACTATCAGGGCAAGAAGGGCTTCACCGACGCCCAGATGGACGATTTCATCCGCAAGCGCCAGGCGCGTGCCAGCAGCCTCGCCCCTGAAAACCGCAAGCACCTGTCGGCCATCGCCCAGGCCCGTGGCATCGCCATCGCCAGCCACGACGACGCCACCACCGCCCATGTGGACGAGGCGATTTCACTGCAGACGAAAATCGCCGAGTTTCCAACCACACTGGAAGCCGCCAAGGCATCTCACGAAGCCGGTATGGCCGTTTTGATGGGGGCACCGAACGTCGTGCGCGGCGGATCCCATTCCGGCAATATCTCGGCAAAGGAACTTGCCGAAGCGGGCGTTCTGGATGTGCTCTCCTCGGACTATGTGCCGATTTCGCTGCTGCAGGCTGCGTTCCAGCTGGCTGCGGAGGTCGAGGCGATTGCCCTGCCACAGGCGGTTGCCATGGTCACGGCGACGCCTGCGAAGGCCATTGGCCTGCAAGACCGCGGCACCCTGGAACCCGGCCTCAGGGCCGATCTCATCCAGGTGAAAATGGTTGGTGACATCCCGATCGTGCGCGGTGTCTGGCGCGAGGGCAAACGGGTTGCCTGAGGCTGCGTCCGACATGACAGAAAAACTCGGCCCCGGCCGCATGGTGCTCGTGGTTGGGCCGAGCGGGGCCGGCAAGGACACATTGATGGCCGCGCTCAAGGCCCGTCTGGCGGGCCGGACGGACGTCAGCTTCGCCCGGAGAGCGATCACCCGGCAGGCCGATGTCGAGGCCGAGGATCACGATACGCTTTCGCGCGCCGAATTCGATCAGCTGAGGGCTGCCGGAAAGGTTGCCCTGTGCTGGGAGGCCCACGGGCTCGGCTACGTCATCCCGCAAAGCTACGACCAGGCAATCGAAGCAGGCGTAACCGTGATTGCCAATGGCTCGCGCAAGGTGTTGAAGCACGCAGAGGACAAGTACCGAAACGCCAGCGTTCTGCTGATAACCGCGCCGGTCGAAGTCCTCGCCGAACGCCTCGCCGCACGTGGCCGCGAAAGCAGACAGGAAATAGAGGAACGGCTGCGCCGTGCCGACCTTGAACCGGAAAACGTCGCCAATCTGATCCGCATTGAAAACACCGGCACGGTGGAGGAAGCGGTCGACAGGATGGTCGCCGCACTCGGCCTTTGACCTCAACCGTACCCGTCTCTAATCCGCAAACGCGCTCTGAACGGCCTGACTGAAAATCAGCGCCCTGGCATCCAGTGCGTCCTGATGATCACCGTCGAACGCGTGAACCATGGTGCGGAACTGTTTTGCCTCTTCGCCCAGTTCGGGCTCCCCGACCGCCCGGCGGAGATGGATCAGGGCGTGTTCGTGCCTGACCACAAGGTCTGCCAGATGGAGGGCGGAACCGATCATGTAGGCCCGATACTGCAGGCGTTTGACATGATCGAGCCTGTGAACATCCGGTTCCTGCAAAAGCTGCCAGAATCCGATGACATTCCTACAAGCGGTGCGCATCAGGCGACCGCATTTCTCTTCGTCTGACCGGGACATGCTTGCCTCGCAAGATTCGCCTCGACCATTCAAGCGTAGCGCTACACCCGGAAACTGCAATGAACCAGAAGAGTCATGATGCGTCATTACACGCCCAGATTCATTGATTTCGAAATTATTGTTCTTGGACAAAGACTTGTGCGGTGGATTGCAGCCGGGAAAACTTCATTTCAAGGCCAGAAAATACAACCACAGGGTAGAACTTTGGTTCACATCCGGGTCAACGGGCGCCCGCAGCGATCGCCTGATTGATTTTCAAACCCGCATTCACGGCGTGATAGATCGGGAAAGGTGTGCGCTGTGACAGGTCGATGTCCCGCCTCAGCCACTCCTGCTCTTCCAGAACACCAAGGGACTTCGACAGGGCCCGGTCCGTCACCGGTCCGAGGTCTGACTTGATCGCCGAAAACCGGCTTGGCGCCCCGGTTACTGCCAGGATAGGCACCGTCCAGCTGCGTCGCAGTACCGAAAAGGCATCCTCGTTCGGAACGATCTCCTCGATCCGGCTCGCCATGGCAGCAACAACCTTGCCTTTGTCCGTCAGCCGAAACTCGGGCCGCAGGGGATGGCCGTGGCCGGGGTTTCGCTCCAGCAGTCCAAGCTGGAACAGATGTTCAAGGCTTGCTGTAAAAGAACTGCGGCTCGCACCTGTCGCCGCGATCAGCGGGGCTTGCCGACCGGAAACACCTGCATGCAACTGAGCCAGAATTTTCAGCGACCAGGCTTTGGATGTGAGGTTGACAAGAAGCTGCATATTCATATTTTATAGCTACTATACTTTTGATACATAGGAAAGTCTCATGCCTCTCGTTTCTCTGGATAATACGATCACTCTCGCCCTCTCCGTTCGCGACAGGCATGCAAGTGCCGACTGGTACGCGGAAAAACTCGGGTTCGAGTTGCTCTATCATATGGACGACGCTGGCTGGAGCGAGCTGGCAACCCGAACCGAAGGCGTGACCCTGGGACTGGGCGAACAATCCGAACCCACGCCCGGAAACACGGTTCCCGTCTTCGGCGTGGCCGATATCGCAGGTGCCCGCAGTGCGCTGGAAGGGGCCGGTGTCAAATTCGACGGAGCGACGGAGACCATCGAAGGCATGGTCAGCACCGCAACCTTCTACGATCCGGATGGCAACGCGCTCATGCTTGCTCAGGACCTGTCCAAATAGGCGACTCACAAGGAACAGGAGCCCCCGAAGAACATCGGCACATCCGGTCGGGCGTCCGACCGGATACTGTCTGCAGAGGGTTTTCGCAAACATCCAAGGCACGAATTTACGATCTGACAGGCAGCACGCGACAGAAATACGTCATGCTTCCCAGAGGAAGCTGACGAATGACGCAAAGGAATAGTCGACACAAAATCTTTGCATTGCCAGAATAGTCGACTACTCTCTTATTCTTGATCTCATTCTGAAAATCGAGTTCTGCGGCATGCCTGCGACATTGTTTGAAAAGTACGGCGGCTTCGGGTCGGTGAGCCGCATCGTAATGACCTTTTACGACAAGGTTCTCGATTCCGACGAGATCGGTGACTTTTTCGACGACGTCGACATGACCCGCCTGATCGATCATCAGACCAAGTTTATCTCCTATCTGTTGGGCGGGCCGGTCAGCTATTCGGAAGAGCGGCTGAGACGAACCCATGCCACCCTTAACCTGAAAAACGAGGACTTTGACGAAGTTGCACGTCTCCTGCGCGAGACGCTGGTGGAACACAAGTTCGACCCTGCAGACATCAAGTCCGTGATGTCGGCAGTCGAAGCGCGACGTTCCGCCATCCTTTCGACCGGTGCGACATGAGCATCACCGCCATCAACCAGCAGCTCTTGCGCGCGATCGGGGTCGGCATTGCCGTCGTCAACAGCAAGGACCTCCAGTTCCTGTTCCAGAACGCTCCGTTTTCCGATTGGTTCGGCAAGCCCGAAGCCGTCACCACGCTTGCCGATCTGCTGCCGGTTATCGACATCGAACAGCTTCGTGAAGCAATCAAAGAGCAGGGACGCTTTTCCGGAGAAGTCTCCGTCAAGCTCAAGCGCCGGACCCTGGTCATCGCCCTGACCGTTTCGCCAGCTGAAGAGCAGGACTTCCTCGTCGTTGAGTGCCAGAACATCACACGGATCCGCGAACTGGAGTCGATGATCGACAGTTACTCCTCCATGGTAGAGCGGAATACGCGCGAACTGGAACGCGAGAAGGAACGTGTCGAGCGTTTGCTGCTCAACCTGATGCCGCGTTCGGTCTACGAGGAGTTCAAGACCTTCGGTGTCGTCACGCCGCAGCTTTACGAGAGCGTTTCCGTGGTCATGCTCGACTTCGTGGACTTCACGAAATTCTCCGCAGAGCACGACCCGACGGTGACGCTTGGAGAACTGAACGACATCTTTACCGCATTCGACCGTATCGCCGAGCAATTCGGCTGTGAGCGCATCAAGACCATCGGCGATGCCTATCTTGCCGTTTCAGGCATGCCTGAGCCGTCACCGGATCATATGCGCGCTGTTGCCAACTGCGCCGTGCGCTTCATTCGTTACCTGGAGCGCCGAAACCAGAGCCATCAACACAAGTGGCGGGCGCGTGTCGGACTGGGTACGGGATCGGCAGTCGGTTCCGTCGTCGGAATCCAGAAGTACGTTTATGACGTCTTCGGCTCGGCAGTGAACCTTGCCGCACGACTGCAGGAATTCGCCAATCCCATGTGCGTCGTTGCCCCGGATGCCATGAAGGAATTCCTGGTGGACGAGTTTCACCTGGAAGACCTTGGCAAACGCGAGATCCGCAGCTTCGGAGAAATGCGGCTGATGCGGGTCAGCCCTGGTGTCGAACTGGCTCATAGGGCGCGGCAGTTCTGACCGGACAACAAGTCCGCTGCCAGGTCACCCGCACAGCCGAAACCTGCCCGCTCAGTCCCACGACAAAAACAAAGGAGCGGCCCCGAAACGCAGCACCATTGCGCCAATGTGCCGTCAGTTCTTGTTTTTCTTCTTGTTTCCGAACACGTTGCCCAAAAGGCCGGAAGGCAGGCCGAAGCCTTCTTCTACCGCTTTCAGAACTTCCTCGTCATCGACCTCGCCGTCCAGAACCTTCTGAACGTCGATCTGGGTCTTGCCGCCGGTCGCCTGGTTGATGACCTTGTTGGCCTGGTCAACCAGCTCCTGGGACGGTTCCTTCTTTCCCTGAAGAATGGAGATCAGCTCACCGCCGGTCTGCTGCAGTTGCTTGTAGGCTGCCTCCGGGTTTTCCAGAATACCCTTGATGTCCGGATAGATCCGCGGATCGTTCCACGGACCTTCGATCACGATGGGCACACCTAGGCCGGCCAGTTTCTTGTCTTCGCCCTTCCGCCGAGGCTGCGGGGCCTGACCTTCCAGCGTCGGCACGATCTTCGGCTCCACACGCCAGGAAAGTCGCTGCGCCGGCATGTCCGTCGTGCCCTTGCCGGTCATGCGAACCAGCGGCCCGATCAGGGACAGATCGTCGGTCTTGGCAATGCCGTTCTGGATCTGGAATGTTGAGCCGAGCGAGCTGAAATCGGTCTTGGCCGACGGATTGGCCTGCCATCCGAGCAACGTCTCCACCGACAGGCCACGCACCATCTGCGGCACATTGATGCCCTTGATCGCGCCGTCGGCGAACGTGTAGTTGGCTGTCCCGTTCAGGGCCTGCACCAATGCCTGTTCGCTGCCACCTTTGGAGGTAACATCCAGGTTGATGTTGGCCTTGCCTTCGATCCAGCTGAAATCGGCTGCATCGCGCAGCAACGGATAGGCGTTGAGGTTGGCGAGAGCAAATTTCGCGGCAACTTGAGGTGTTGCGGACGCCCCGTTGAGCGTAACCGTACCTGTGCCGGAGCCGCCGTAAAGTGCCAGCTTTTCCAGGTTCGCAGTCAGCACACCGTTCTTGATGGTGGTCGACAGGGCGCTTTGGTCAATCTTGATCTTGTCCCAGCGGATTTCGCTGGTGGTCAGCTTGAAGTCCGCGTCGATCGCATTGAGGCCGGAGAAATCTATCGGCTCTGTACTCCAGCCACCTGCCCCACCGCGCTTGCCGCCGCCAGTCGAGGAATTTCCGGACGCCTGGCCAGAACCGCCACCACCGCCGCTGCCTGCGCCCGAAGACGATGCGCCGCCGAGATAGGGGTCGAGCACAAGTTCCCGCAGATCCAGCCGCGCCGTAACGCTTGGCTTGCCGCCAAGGACGATCCGTCCGTTGGCTTCACCCGACGTATCGTCCAGCGTGAACCGTGTTTCCTCGAATGAAATCGTCTCGCCTGCAACGCCGAAGATGCCCGAAGCCTTGAAGCGCTTCAGACCGCCACCGCTGCCAAGCGGTTTGCCGAGCCACGCCATGAGCCCGCGCAGGTCGGCAGTATCGACACTGACCGCACCATCAAGTGCACCGTCGCGCGAAGCCCGACCGTTGAAGCCGGCGCTCACCCGATTGCCCTTCACGCTCACGGAAACCGGCGCAGCTCCCCCCGCCAGCAGGCGAGCGGTGTCTCCTTCGCCGGTCAGGCTGAACGCTTCGCCGCGCCAGGACAAGGCACCGCTGAGCGATATCGGGTTTTCCAGTCCCTGCAGATCGATATCCATGGCAAGGTTCGTCAAGCGGTCCGCTTCCGGATCGCCGCCGACCGCCGAAGCAAGCCCAAGTCCGCCAATCTCGCCCTCGGCGATACGTACGGACCCCGTGATATCAAGACCGGCAAGCAGTTCCTCCCCTGTCTGCCCCACGGTTGCAAAGGCGAGGTCGAGGCTGAGTTTGCCGCTTGCAGGCAAATCCCTGCCCGCCAGTTGCAGGAGATCGGCAATCGAACCGTCTTTCAGCACCAGCCGGCCGGAGACTTCAGGAACGCTCCCCGACAGATCCGCGTCCGCCGCACCGCCAAGAGACAGTTGGCCAAGCGTGATGTCGAGATCAGCCAGCGACAGCATGGCCTCGGTGCCTGCAACCTTGGCCGACACGGCAAAAGCACCCGGATCGGCGGCAAGGTCCTGCCCGGCCAGCGCCGCAAGCGCTTTCAGCGAAGGCCCGGCGGCTGTGAGAGCCAGCTCAGCGCGCATCGGATCCAGGCCGGACTGACCGGTGACCGAGACGCTGTTTTCACCGCTGGAAATCTTCAGATCTACCGGAACCTGCTCCCCGCCCATGAGAGCGAGCGGGTTGGTCAGGGATCCTGCGACGGCGACCGGCATTTCGCGGAACGTGAAGCTGGATGTCAGATCCACCTCACCCGACAGGCTGGGTGCCTGCAGGCTGAGATCAAGGTTGGAGATACGAACCGGCTCGGCAGCATCCGGCGCCTTGTAGGTCACCGTGCCACCGGTGATCTGCAGGCTGTCGACACCAATGCTCTTGAGATAGCCCTCGGGAGCTGCGGCTATTTCTACCGGCTCTGCTTCAGACGCAGGCGCAGGCGTGGCTTCCACCACCGCATCGGTTTCAGCGTCGCCGGTTTCAGCCTCGATCAAGTCGCCAATGTCGCTGATGTCGCGGCGGGGCTCCCAGCTCGTGGTGCCGTTCGGGCCGATTTCCAGATAGATATCCGGCTTGTCCAGGGCAATTCCGGTCACCTGGATATTGCCGGAAACCAGACCACCCCAGGCGAGCCCAAATTCGACACGCTCGGCCTTGGCAAACTCGATTCCGTCGGCACCGGCCTCGCCGGCAAGGCCGATATCTTCCGCGACCAGCGAAAATCCGGGAAACAGCGACAAGGACACAGGTCCGTCCAGGCGCACGCGCCAGCCAAAGCGCTTGTCCACCTGCTCAACTACCTGACGCTTGATTTCGTCCTTGGGCAGGAACAGCGGCACCACCAGAATGATGGTTACCAGCATGAACAGCAGACTGCCCAGTCCGATCAAAAGCCGACGCATTTAGTGTCTCCCCGTCGCGAATCGGTCCCCAATGTAGACCAATCGGGCCGGAACGTCCCCAAGCAGAAGCAACCGCTTTCGCAGGAAAGGAGACAGAACGATCAAATACCGGCAAATCGGTCTACAACACCGCATACCGCCCCTGGGACCGGCATACGATCGCGATCACTGTGCCAGCCGATTTTGACAAAAGCAGGAAGTCTGCCGAATTTGCCCCTGGTTGGCACTTTTCAGGCTGAAAACAGCCTGAAAGGTGCAAGATCCGGCCGTCCGATGCTCTGTCTCAGGACAGGGCAAACATGTGATTGTCCCAGGAAATGCCCGGTGGGCGAGCCAGAATTTCCGCCGGCTGGGCAGGATCCTCAACAAGAGACAATGCCCCGTTGCCGTCAGATATCAGAAAGCTGCCCTGATCGATCGGCGCAACCCCGCATCCGTCGGCAATGGCCTCGGCACCCAGGAATGCGCCGGTATCGGCCTTCCAGAACAACGTCTGCCCGCCCCTTGGAGCGGACGTTGCAATCACCTCACCGCTTGCGTTTGCGGTCACCGAGCCGATGTAGTTCTGAAGGCCTGACGCGATACCTGTCGGAATTTCCGTCAGGAGGGGTGCTTCGTCCCGCGAAAACACGCCAACCAGAGGCGGCAGGTCTGTTTCCGGCCCTTCGAACTGACCGCCGACCCAAGCCCGCCCTTGTCCGTCCAGCGCCATATGCCGGAGCGACAGCTGGTGCAGGGAAGCGTCCAGAGCGTGGCTGGCATGAAGATCACCGGTTTCCCGGTCCAGGAACACCACAGTCGGCGCCATGGTGTCGAGATTGAGCTTTTCCCGCCCCTTGTCTGGATGGGTCATGATGCCGCCATTGGCAACGACAAGCGTGCGCCCATCCGGCGCGAGCAGGAGGTCGTGCGGACCGATGCCATGGGTCTCGATCTCGCCGATCCGCTGAACCTGACGGCCACTCATGTCGTAAACGCCAATCACGCCACGGGCTGCGGCATAGTCGTTTTCAACCGCATAGAGCAGTCTGCCATCAGCGGAAAAACAGCCATGTCCATAGTAATGGCGGCCCGGTTCCGCCGTGAGAACCTCCGGCTCCACATCCTGATATGGCCGAACCACGACAGCGAAAGTGCCGGGCCGGCGGGCGAAGGCCACAAACCTGGACTTGTCGGGAGAAACCGCGACGCCGTGGCCCCGTCCCGGCAGACCGATCCTGGCTAGAACCTGTCCAAGGTCGTCGACAACACCGACCCCATAATCGCCGTTTTCAAGCTTGTAGGCGCTCACGAACAGCGGCACGCCGTCGGATGCTTCCCGGTTCAGAAGGCTTGCCGCCAGCGTCGAGCCGGAAAATGCCGGCAGGGCGGCAAGGCCGCCGAGTGCTGCCAGAAAACCACGCCGTGAAAGGGGCTTAGTCACCATCGAGCGCATTGAAACCTCCAGCAAGTTCCAGGGCACCTGCAAGTTCAAGGGCAATCGTGTCGCGGAGCGATTTCAGCGTGATCGCCAGAACAACCATCTTGTCATAGGCATCGCCTTCTTCGAAGGACTGGCGCAAGGGCGGATCCAGGGTCCCCAGAAGAGTGACAGCATTGCCAAATTCGAAGTCGAGCGTGTCGTATATCCAAGTGAAATCGTCCGGCGTCAGGTCCTTCAGGTCGAGGGAAGCAATGGCCTTCTGAATACCAAGTACTTCGCCGTTGAGATAGACCACGCTGTTGCCGGAGCGCGAGAACGGAAAGCGCGTCGCCCTGGCCTTGTCCTTGCCGGTTCCCAACGCCGGAAGCACATCCTGATCCCGCGCGATGATCAGCCCCGTGACCAGCGCGTTGAACACGCTTTCCAGCGCTTCCTTCGACGTATGGAACCGCTCGTTGCCGCCTTCGGCTGTCAAGAGCACCTCGCTGTATCCGTCGGGATCCTGCCAGCCGGTAGCGATTTCGCTGGCCATGGCCGCAAGGTTTTCCGAAATTGCTAGTGCATAGCCGCAGCTGAAGTCCTTGCCGTCGTCCGCCTGCCCAAGCCGAACCGCACTGTCCTTGTCGAAAGCGAGCAATTCCAGTGCTGTCAGCCCCTGAACCGCGACGCTCTTGTCCTTGAGCGTCGCCGCAGACAAGGCGTCCTTGTCTCCAGAAGCGAGGAGCTTGCGGATCTGGCGTTGCGTGATGCCACGCGGATCGGGCAGGAAGGCCAGCCGACTGAGGCGATCGTTGTCGATCAACGGGCCAAATCGCAAGAAATGCACATGGGAGAATTCCCGCACAGTGTCTGAAAAGGCCGTCCTGAACCCCTCGACCGATGCTTCGTCCGCATTTGCGCAGACCGCTCGAACAGCGTCCGGCAGATTTGCAGAGGTTTCGGCAAACGCACCGGTTGCCGGTTGGATATAGGCCTCGATCAGATTGTCGAGTTTCGGCTCGTAGTCCGTGGCGAACGCGGGCTGGGCGATAACGGCTCCGGAAACGAGAGCGGCAAATAGCAAACAGCGCATCAAAGGGACTCCAGAAAACGTATAAGCGATTGTCGGTCGGCGGGCGGAAGCGCAACCACAGCGTCGCGCGCCTGTCGGGCTTCGCCGTCGTGCCACAGGACCGCTTCCAGCAGATTGCGTGCACGGCCGTCGTGCAGGAACCGGGTGTGATTGTTGACAGTCTCGGTCAGGCCAATGCCCCATAGCGGCGGCGTACGCCACTCCTGTCCACTGGCGTCACCCACCGGGCGATTGTCAGCAAGGGCTTCCCCCATGTCATGTAACAGGAAATCCGAATAAGGCCAGATCAACTGGAACCTGTGCGCCGGATTTTCCGCCTTTCGACTGGTCACGAATTTCGGTTGGTGGCAGGCCGGACAGCCCGACTGGTAGAAAACCTGCTTGCCTTTCAGCACCGCGGGATCATCCACGTCGCGGCGCATCGGCACCGCCAGGTTTTCCGAATAGAAAGTGACGAGATCCATGACCGGGTCCGGAGCTTCCGAGACACCAAGGTTTGCCTGTTCGCCATGAGGCAAGGCGCGGCAAGCTGTCTGCGCCTTGGTGCAGTCGCCGTAATTGTCCGGCATCTCGGGTGTCGAAATGCCGATATCGCCGGCAAACGCTGCTGCGGACTGGGCACGGATCGAGGGTTTGGAAGCCTTCCAGCCGAAACGGCCAAGCGTTAACGCACCCGTCGCGGGGTCACGAACCCGGCTGACCTTGCCGGAAATTCCATCACTGTCGATGTCGTCGGGGTCCGCAAGCGCTTCAATGTCGCCGGGATGAATGGCCTGTACCAGACCGAGGCCGATCATGGGCGGAGCCGCGCGGGCAGAAATCATGGTGTCGGGGTGCATGTCGCCATATCCAAGATCTCGGATCCTGTAGACGGGCTTCTGCAACACAGCCTTTTCCCCACCGTCCAGCGGAACCTCGATCTCCTCCACATCGATATCGAAGCGTCCTTCACCGGGCAGACCTGGCACAGCAAAAGTCTGGAACTGACCGCCGTAGGTCGGCTCCGGCACCAGCAGGATATCCTTGTCGGCAAGTGCCTGACGCTGCGCCTCGGACTGAGGCGGGATGGACAGGCGAAGGAACATGGAAACCGCGTCTTCACCCACCCGCGGCGGTCGGCCCCGGCCATCCTTCAAGTGACACCCCTGACAGGAGCGCGCGTTATAGAGCGGCCCCAGGCCATCCGATGCCTGTGTCGACGAGGGAGAAGACGCCCAGAGTTTCTTGAAAAGCCCGTTGCCTACCTTGAAGGTGGCCTGTTCTTCGAAGGTCAGATTGGCATTGGAGTGGGAATAGGCATCCCGGTTGATCCGCTTTCGGGACGTCCCGGCCCCGCCCTGCATGATTTCAAAGGCTTCAGCGGCTTCGAAATCGGCCGGCGGCTGCAGAACCTTCGCGGCCTTGACCCTGTCCTTGGCCGACAGATCATCCCGGTGAGACAGCGTATCATCTGAAAGAGCGGTTCCTACCGCCAGGCAGAAACACAAAAAGACGCCCGTCATGGCGCCCGGTCTGGGGACCAGTCTCATATTCGCATCCTGACTGTAATCCGCGAGCCCCAATTCGCGGACAAGCCGTCAGGCGGCCGATGCCGCCTGACGATCTGTTCGATTATTCGAAAACGGCGCCCGGGTTGTCCAGGCTGTCGGAACCTTCAAACGCAATATCGTCGAGTTCAAGCACCTTGACGACCCGCTCGATGGAAGCCGTCTGGTCAACCAGTGCATCGACAGCGGCCTGCACGACGGCGTTGCCCTCGTCATTGCCTTCGCCGATCATCTGGTCATAGGCTTCACCACCTTCGGCCCGGGCCTTCATGGCTTCGAAAGCCGCCAACGTGGCGTCGAGCTTCGTCTTCATTTCTTCCGCCAGCGCCGGATCCTTTTCCGCCACCAGATCGGCCAGGGACGCACCGGAAACATCGTTGCCGACCGGGCTCTTGTACGACCCGAAATAGACGTTCCGGATGCCGACCACGTCGTTGTAGTGCGACATGTGGGTGTTGTCGGAGAAGCAGTCATGCTCTTCTTCCGGATCATGCAGCATAAGGCCAAGCTTGATGCGCTCACCGGCCAGTTCGCCATAGGAAAGAGATCCCATGCCGGTCAGGATGGTAGCAAGACCACCGGCCTCGCCCTTGCCGGCCAGTTCTTCGCGCGCAGCCCCGTCAGGAGCCCAGGCATTGGCCATTTCTTCGAGATCCGTAATCAGAAGATCGGTTGCGGCCTGCAGATACTGAATGCGGCGCTCGCAATTGCCACCGGTGCAGTTGGCCGGATCAAAGTCGGTGGCTGGGCGGTTGCCGGCACCAGCTTCGGTGCCGTTGAGGTCCTGACCCCACAGCAGGAATTCGATGGCGTGGTAGCCGGTCGCAACGTTCGTTTCCACTTCGCCGGCTTCCTGAAGGGAGTCTGCAAGCAGGGTCGGCGTGATTTCGGTGGCATCGATGGTTTCACCACCGACCTTGAGTGTCGGATTTGCAATCACGTTGGCGACGTAGAGATCGTTTTCTTCCGATTCATCACCGTAGGACGCGTCGACATAGTCGATCAGGCCTTCGTCGAGCGGCCAGGCATTCACCTTGCCTTCCCAATCATCGACAATGGCGTTGCCGAAACGGTACGCCTCTGTCTGCTGGTAAGGGTCGCGTGCTTCCTTCCAGGCGGCGCGCGCGGCTTCCAGGTTTGCTTCGGTCGGCTCAGCTACGAGCTTGTCGATCGCGGTCTTGAGCGTCTTGGCCGTTGCGAGCGAGTCCGCATATTTCGCCTGGGCGATGTCGCCGTAAGTCGACAGAACGTCGGAAGGTGCTGCAGCCAGGGCCGGAGTGACGAAAAGGGCAGAAGCGGCCAGAAGGCCAAGCTTGAAAGTATTCATTGATCCATCCCGTAATATGTGTCGCCCGCAGTGCGCGTGGACCGTCTCTGGGCGAAACCTGAATGATTTTGTGGCGCGGAAACACGCGCCGCAGGGAGAGGGAAACCATTTCATGAGGCAGGAAGTCAAGTTATAATTCCAAAAAAAATCAATAGTTTAGAACGGTTCCAAAAAGTTGACTTATAAATGCCGGATTTGATTCCCATCTCAAAGTCTTAAAGCCGACATCAACCCTTTGATGGTAAAGAGGGAATGGTATAGCAATAAAAGCCGGCCTGTTTGGGGGGCCAGGCAACAGGAACGACAGACATGCTCAATGCGCTGAAAAGTTTTGTTCGGGAGCTGACCTTTGGTGACAGCGGAGAAAAGACCTTCGCCGAAGACGACAAGCGCCTGGCTGCGGCGGCTCTCTTGTTTCACCTGATCGATATCGACGGCGTGATCGAGGAAAGCGAAAGCTCGAAGCTGCGGGAAATCCTGCGAAAGCACTATGACCTGACGGACAAGGAAACGACCGAACTGATCGCCGCCGCCAAGCAGCGCGACGAGGAAGCGGTCGATCTGTACGGCTTCACATCGGTGCTGAAGCGCACAACCGACGAGGAAGAGCGCCTCGCGATCGTCGAGATGATGTGGGAAATCGTCTATGCCGACGGCCACGTGCACGAGTTCGAGGACAACACAATCTGGCGGGTTGCCGAACTTCTCGGGGTCTCCACACGCGATCGCATGACCCTGCGCCACAAGGTTGCCCAAACTGCCCCGGAGACCGACGAACTGGACTGATCGCCCACGCGATAATCAGCCGGGACGCGTATTTATGCAGGATGAAGTGGCAACGGGACTCGATTTTCGTGCCGACCTCCCTCATATTAAATCCATGCTTTTTCAGTCCGATCCCGTGAAGAACCGACCGAAAGTCCTGATTGTCCTGCATCAGGAGCATTCCTCGCCCGGACGAGTGGGCCTTGAGCTTGTAAAGCGCGGCTTCGCGCTGGACATCCGCAAGCCTCGGTTCGGCGACCTTCTCCCCGACACCATGGAAAACCATGCCGGCGCCGTCATTTTCGGCGGCCCGATGAGCGCCAACGATCCCGATGCCTTCATTCAAAAGGAAATTGACTGGATCGGTGTTCCACTTGCCGAGGAAAAACCCTTTCTCGGCATCTGCCTTGGTGCGCAGATGATGGTCAAGCACATGGGCGGCACAGTCACGGGCCATCATGAGAGCCTGGTTGAGATCGGCTATTATCCGCTGCAGCCGACCGATGCAGGCAAATCCCTGATGGACTGGCCGAAAAAGGTCTATCAGTGGCATCGGGAAGGGTTCGACCTGCCCCGCGGCGCCGATCTGCTGGCCTCCGGACCAACTTATCCGAACCAGGCGATCCGCGCCGGATCCTGCGCCTACGGCATCCAGTTTCACCCGGAACTGACCCACCAGATGATGGTTCGCTGGACGACCAAGGGCGCCCCGCGCATGGAGTTGCCCGGCGCCCAGCAACGCCGCGACCATTTTGCCGGACGGTTCGTTTACGATCCCGCTGTTCGGAAATGGCTCGACCGTTTTCTGGACCTCTGGATCGGCACGGCCACCGCCCCGGTTTGCCACGGCATGTTGAAGGCAGCGGAATAACCGCGTTTCAGACCCGGTACCCAGGCAGGACATTGCTTTAACGTGGCCCTGAACTGCCTCCACCGTCATTCCGGACAAGTAAGGCGAAGCCGAGCGCTGATCCGGAACGACAGTGGCGGGGGCTCAGGCGCCTCGAATTCGGCAACAATTGTCACCGGGCTCCCCTGCGCGTCTCACCTCCAGTGACAGATGAAAGAGTAACAAAAGTCGCCCCCAATAATCCCGAACGGCTTTTGAAATGAGTGTCGCAAGCACCCAATCTTTTAATGACGCCGATTGCGCAACTCTTGCGAATAAGGCTGTCTATGCGGCGAAACAGAAACCACAAGCTTCTGGCAATCATTCAGGAGCGGGAGTGACACACGCTTTGGGCCGTCCAGCAATTCACCTTCACAACGCCAGGCCCGAAGAAACAGAAACCCTGGCTCGTATTGGCCTGGAGGCCTGGCTGAAGGGCATTGCCCCTCTTGTCCCGGACGGAGTCCGTCAGGAGATCCTTGCTGACAATCCATTTATTCCCTTTCTTAAATCATTCGGGCCTGCGGTGATCGTCGGAACAATCAACGGCGAACCTGCAGGCATCGGCGCCTGCGAACACGCCGAGGACACCATCTCTGACATCTGGGTCGCTCCTGCGTTCGAGGGGCTCGGTGTTGGGACAGCCTTGGTCAGATCACTTGAAACAGAGATCCTCAACCGTGGTCACCCTGTTGCCTACATCCAGGTTGCCGCGCTCAACAGCCGCGCCTTTAGCCTGTACCGCCATCTAGGATATCGGGAAGAATGGCGGCAGATGAGCTTCGATCCGATCCTGAAGGTAGAGATGGAAAAAGTTGGACTATCGAAACAGCTCTAGCCCTTGGCCAAGCGAAAATCGGAGCAGTTCCTAGGACAACATTCGAAGTAACTCGACTATCGTCTCTTGTTACCCCACACACGTTTTCACAGGAGACGCGGGCGGTGCCCCAGAAAAAGACAGGGCTAGACGCAATGTGCATCTGCCCGGGAATACTGGATCCCGGGTCTGCGCTACGCTTCGCCCGGGATGACAATCGAGAGGCACATCCACCGTCATTCCGGACAAGTGCAGCATCGCTGTACGCCGATCCGGAATCCAGCGCATCTGCGTGAGCACAGCGAACCCTCAAGCTGGAAGAAAGACGCGCTTGCAGCGCGAATGATATCCGGCTTCCGGATCTGTGCGCGGTGCCACCCCGCTTGTTCGGAATGGCGGGCAAAGTGGACACAAAAAGGCCGCCCGGAATGGATCCAGACGGCCTTTGGTTGATGCTGTCGCCAGCATCTTAGCTTTCGAAGACCACCAGAAGGTCCTTGGCGTCGATCTGCGAACCCGGTGAGACCAGAACTTCCTTGACCTTGCCGTCGCGTTCGGCGTGGAGCGCGGTTTCCATTTTCATGGCTTCGATCGAGACCAGCACATCACCGGCGGTGACATCCTGACCGGCGGTGATCGCCACCGTGGAAATGACGCCCGGCATCGGTGCTCCGACATGCGCCGCGTTGCCGTCCTCGGCCTTGCGCATTGCGGCAGCTCCGGTGGCGCCATGGGCACGGTCCGGAACCTTGACGTTGCGCGGCTGGCCGTTGAGCTCGAAGAAGACCTTCTTCTCGCCCTTCTCGTCGGTCTCGCCGATCGCCTGGCAGCGGATCACCAGCGTCTTGCCGGCTTCCAGATCGACGGAGATCTCGTCACCCGGTTCCAGGCCGTAGAAATAGACCGGGGTCGGCAGGACGGACGTCGGACCATATTGCTGCTGGGCCTTGTCGAAGTCGGTGAACACTTTCGGGTACATCAGATAGGAGGCAAGCTCGGTGTTGCTGATGCCGTGGCCGGTCTTGTCGGAAACAGTCTTTCGCTCAGCATCCAGATCGGCATCCTTCAGGAGCGACCCCGGCCGCACGGTGATCGGGGTTTCGCCCTTCAGAACCTTCTTCTGAAGCGCTTCCGGCCATCCGCCCGGAGACTGGCCGAGGTCACCGTGCAGCATCTTGACGACGCTGTCCGGGAACGCGACATCCTTAGCCGGATCCTCGACCTCCGCCACGCTCAGCCCTTGGCTGACCATCATCAGCGCCATGTCGCCGACGACCTTGGAAGACGGGGTCACCTTGACGATGTCACCAAACATCATGTTGACGTCGGCATAGGCCTGCGCCACTTCGTGCCACCGGGTTTCCAGGCCAAGCGAGCGGGCCTGTTCCTTGAGGTTGGTGAACTGGCCGCCCGGCATTTCGTGCAGGTAGACTTCCGATGCCCCGAAACGAAGGTCGCTTTCGAAGGCACGGTATTGGGTCCGCACCGCTTCCCAGTAGAACGAGATCTGGCGGATCGTCTTGGCATCGAGGCCGGTATCACGGTCGGAACCGCGCAGGGCTTCCACGATGGAGCCAAGGCAGGGCTGGGAGGTCAGGCCGGACAGCGCGTCCATGGCTGCGTCCACCGCGTCGGCGCCCGCTTCGACCGCTGCCAGAACAGTGGCCGCGGCGATGCCGGACGTATCGTGCGTGTGGAAATGGATCGGCAGGCCGACTTCCTGTTTCAGCGTCCGGATCAGGACCTTGGCTGCTTCCGGCTTCAACAGGCCGGCCATGTCCTTGAGACCAAGGATGTGTGCGCCGGCCGCTTCAAGTTCCTTGGCAAGGCCGACATAGTATTTCAGGTCGTATTTCGGCCGGGCACTGTCCAGCATGTCGCCGGTATAGCAGAGCACGCCTTCGCACAGCTTGCCTGCTTCCTGGACCGCGTCCATGGACACACGCATGTTCTCCACCCAGTTGAGGCAGTCGAACACGCGGAAGAGGTCAATGCCGTTTTCAGCGGCTTCCGCCACGAAATACTTGACCACATTGTCCGGATAGTTGGTGTAACCGACACCGTTGGAGCCGCGCAGCAGCATCTGCAACAGGATATTCGGCGCCTTTTCGCGGATCTTGTGCAGGCGCTCCCACGGGCTTTCGGTCAGGAAGCGCATGGCAACGTCGAAGGTCGCGCCACCCCAGCATTCCAGCGAGAACAGGCTCGGCAGACCGGCTGCATAGGCATCCGCGATGTTGACGATATCGTGGGTCCGCATGCGGGTTGCCAGCAACGACTGGTGCGCATCGCGCATGGTCGTGTCGGTGACCAGCGTCCGCTTCTGGTCCTTCATCCAGTCGGCAAAACCCTTCGGACCCAATTCGTCCAGCAACTGGCGTGTGCCGGAGGGCTTGGCATCGCCAAAGTTCGGGATGACGGGCGCGGCCAAATCCTTCGGCGGACGTGCGCGGCTCTTGGTTTCCGGATGACCGTTCACCGAAACGTCGGCGATATAGGTCAGGAGCTTGGTTGCGCGGTCCTGACGCTTGGTCTGCTCGAACAGGGCCGGCGTCTCGTCGATGAAACGGGTCGTGTAGTTGTTGGCCTTGAAGTCGGCGTGGCTGATGATGTTCTCCAGGAACACCAAGTTTGTCGCCACACCGCGGATACGGAATTCGCGCAGGGCGCGGTCCATGCGCTTGCGGGCGTCTTCCGCCGTCGGGGCCCAGGCCGTAACCTTTTCAAGAAGCGGATCGTAGAAACGGGTGATGACCGCACCGGAATAAGCCGTGCCGCCGTCCAGACGGATGCCGAAGCCCGTCGCCCCGCGATAGGCGGTGATGCGCCCGTAATCCGGAATGAAGTTCTGCTCCGGATCTTCCGTCGTGATGCGGCACTGCAGGGCATGGCCGTTGAGACGGATCTTGTCCTGGGAGGGAACGCCGCTTTCCGGCGTGCCGATCTTCTCGCCTTCGCAGATCTTGATCTGCGCCTGGACGATGTCGATGCCGGTGACCTCTTCCGTCACCGTGTGTTCCACCTGAACGCGCGGGTTTACTTCAATGAAGTAGATGGCACCGGTGTCGGCATCCATCAGGAACTCGACCGTGCCGGCGCCGCGGTAATTCACGGCCCGGCCGATCTTCAAACCATATTCACAGAGCTCGGCCCGCTTTTCGGCCGAAAGATACGGCGCCGGAGCGCGCTCGACCACCTTCTGGTGGCGGCGCTGGATGGAACAGTCGCGCTCGAACAGATGAACCACGTTCTCGCCGTCACCCAGGATCTGAACTTCGACGTGGCGCGCCCGCTGGACCAGTTTCTCCAGATAGATCTCGTCCTTGCCGAATGCCGCCATGGCTTCGCGCTTGGCCGCCAGAACTTCCTTGGCCAGGGTCGCTTCGTCCGGAATGACGCGCATGCCGCGGCCACCACCGCCCCAGGAGGCCTTCAGCATGACCGGGTAGCCGATCTCGGCGGCCTGGCGCTTGATTTCGTTCATGTCGTCCGGCAGCGGATCCGTTGCCGGACGACATGAACGAAATCAAGCG